>BNJV01001598.1_pt1 | contig 122591 bp, 153 predicted proteins | sample 8540591 | NCBI WGS metagenome assembly BNJV01 (sample SAMD00202457, study PRJDB9452) | human saliva metagenome | host: Homo sapiens
ACAGGCCGACCTCCGCCTGGACGTGACCGTCAGCGCCGCATCCTCGACCACCTCGGCAACCCACCTCTGAGATGGGCACCGCGTGCTGTTCGTACACGCACGACCTCGGCCTGGCCGCCGAGCGCGCCGAGCAGCTCGTCGTCATGCACCGCTGACCGCATCGTCGATCCGGCTTGGGATCCTCCAGCACCCCAGCACCCCCTACACGAAGCGCCTCGTGTCACGCCGCGCCTCCCTGGCCTCTCCGCGCGCATCGAGTCCGCTCACAAGCAGGGCATCTCGGTCACTGCGAGGAAGAGCTCGTCGGCGCCGGCAGGGTGCGACCTCCACGGACGCCATTATTCGCGCCGAGCACCTCACCGAGAATTCCGACATCCGCGGCGCCAAGAAGGGCCCAGGACGCTTCCTGGCCCGTCGACGACGTGTCCTTCGAACTGCGCCGCGGCTTGCTGACCCTCGCGGTCCGTCGGTGTCCAGCTCCGGCAAGTCCACCGCCGCGAGCATGTGATTGCTGCGGCTCCTCAAGCCCACCAAGGGCTAGGTCTACTTCGACGGTGGGGACACCTCGCAGATGAGCGAAGGCGGAACTCTTCCGCCTGCGCCGCCGCCTCCAGGCCGTGTTCCAGAACCCCTACGGCTCACTGGATCCCATGTGCTCGATCTGCGACTGATCGAGGCCCTGAAGATCCACGGCTGCGGCACCCGCAGGTACGCTCGCGCCGGAAATCAAAGCGCGCGCCGAGGCCACGGGCCCGCGACGAGAGTGGATGCGCGTCCTCGTCGAGGCCGCCGACACGAAGCGTTCGCTGACCGCCGCCGGGCGCGAGTTCAGCGGAAGAAGCTGCGCATCGCGCGCGCTGAAGCTGCTCGACATGTGGCCCTGCCGCGTAGCGCCATACGCCGCTACGCACGAGCAGCTCTCCGGCGGCCAGCGCCAGCGTGGCCGTGGCCCGCGCCCTCGCGCGCCCAGCGGAGGTTATCGTCCTGGGCGAGGCCGTGTCCACGCGTCGACGTGCTGTGCAAGAACCAGATCCTGTACCTGCTCAACGCGACCTGCAGGCGCAGCTGGGCTTAGTCCTGCCTGTTCATCACGCACGACCTGGCCGTTGTCGCCAGATCGCCGACGACGTGATCGTCATGGAGAAGGGCAAGCTCGTCGAGGCCAACTCGACCGGACGAGCTGTTCAACAGCGGTCGGGACTACGCGCGAGCTGGTCGGTGCCGTCTGGCATGCAACATCCAGCTCAACCTGGCGAGCAACTGACACACGCGAGTGTGCGAGCGCTGCGGCGCGGGCCTCGCTCATGCTGGCGAGGTTGCTTGGAGCCCACAGGTGTTCCGGGCGCCGGAGCCCGGCCGCCCGCGAGGCTGGGCGACCTCTCCTTCAGTTCGGCGCCGCGCCTCGAAAGCCCGCCCGTGCCCTCCGGTCCCTCCAGCGCCCTCCCACACCAGCGGTGGGGCCGGGTCGCTATGTGAATCGCCCAAGCCAGGCCCGCCACCGCCCACGGGCACCGCAGCCAGAGCCCTCTAAGCAATGTCGCACGTAATTCCCGACGGCTGCTTCACAAGGCTGAATTACCATCATTGGAATTGCAACGTTTGCCAGGCTATCTCAAAAAGTGACCGCATTGTTAAAATTACGTGCGACTTTTGGAAAGAGGCCACCCCTGACATTGTCATGCGCGCCACCTGCATCAAAGGGCACTTCGGCACCATTGATACGAGCTGCAGACTGGGAGCCATGAACGCAGAAGCAACGCCCGCCCTCCAGGCGACGGGCATTCACCGAGTCGCACCGGCCACGTCGACGCGCTGCGCGGCGTGAACCCTGACCCTCGCCCGGCGAGATCGGTGGCGTCACCCGGCGTCAGCGGCGCGGGCAAAACGCACCTGGACATCGTCCTCGGCCTAGCACCCCACCAGGGCGACATCAGCGTCTACGGCGCAGGCCCGCGCGGGCCGTGCCGCTCCCTCATGAGCGCGATGCTTCAGACGGATCGATGCGCGCGACGGAAGGTCCGCAACACGATTGACCTGGTCGCCGCAATGCACCAGCGATCCCCGCCGACAGGCTCCTCGAACGCACGAACCTCACCAAGCTGACCCAAGCGCCCCCTCGAAGCTATCCGGCGCGCGAGCGCCAGCGCGCGCCTCGCCCTCGCACTGGCCAGCAGCCCGGACTTCCCGCATCCTCGACAGGCAGACCGCCGTGGGCGCTCCCGCCCGCCGCGCCTACAGCGAGACGTGCGCGCCGGGCGCGGAGGGCCCCACGCTCCTCTTCCGCCACGCACTACCTGACGCTGAAGCTCGCAAGGACGCCGACCACCTCGTCATCATCGTGCCGGCAGGATCCTCCTGGACAACTCCCACCGAGCAGGTCGTCGCCATTAACGAGGACTTCAGACGTCTTCAGGCGCATCACCTCCACGCCGACACCGAGTGGGCACAACCAACGCCCGTCCCCGATGAGCCCAGCGGCCTCGTCCCGAGGCCGACGCATGAACCCGCCCCACGAACGCAGACGACACACGAAGGGCATCGCGGCCACCCAGACTTGCGTCCCACCGACCGACCGGTTACTCCCCTTCACCGGAGCGGGCAAGCTGTGGCTCTCGACGTTCTCCCACATCCTCAACCCATGGAACATGGCGTTTGCCCTGCTACTCCCCATGTTCATGCGCGATGTTCACGGCATGACCGATGTCGCGCGCGCAACCAGACCGGGCGCGGGAACCTGGCTGCCGCGATGATCGCGATGATGACCACGTACGGCGTCATCACGGTCAGGCTCGCTCGGCGCGACGCTTGTCCGTCGAGCGCGACCGGCATCTCGCGCATGTACGCGCGGTACCCATCCAGCCGTAGGTCATTCTCCTCGACCGTCTCACGGCCCTCGTGGCGCTGAGCGCGTTCATCCGCTCATCGTTCAGCTTTGGCTGTACAGGCGCGCAGATGACCCGGGCGCGTGGGCGGCCAGCGCCCGCAGTCGTCGTCATATCGGCCCTGGGTGCGCTCATTGGCCTGGCCTGCGGACGCACGATCAAGGTGAAACGCCTGGCGCCTCCGCATTCGTCATGCTGATGGGCGCGTTCGTGTCGGCGCGTATTTCATCCCATGGACCAGCTGCCGCCCTTCGTCGCGCAGATCGCGCCCTTCACGCCTCTGTACGGCGCCGTCAGGCGCGATCTACGCCGTCGCGGAACCGTGACGATGCCGACGCGCGTGGCTCAACATCGCCGGGTGGGCGGTCATCACGGCCGGCATCGCCTGGTGGGGCGCGTCGACACCGGGTCGATGAGCTGTTGCCGCGAAGGAGCTTGATCTCCCTGGCGTGGGCGGCCCCGTGGATGCTGTTCATGGGCTTCTGGCCCGCCGCCTGGGTTGACGGACGCAGCCCAGCGCGTGGGCATCATCGACTGTGCGCCTTGCCTCGCGGCAGCTAACTCGGCGGCGTGGCTGTGACTCTCTGCCCGCGCACGAACTCTTCACGGGCCGTTCATCCTCCCACGCAGCGCTGGCCGCAGCGACGTACATCTACCTCGTCTGCGCAGCCGCCGTCGGTTTCCCATACGCGTTCAGCCGCGACGTCGTATCTGTTGGTCGCTTGGATCTTCAGGCGCCAAGCAGACTCCCCATTGTCGCAGGCGTCGTGCCGATCGTCGCCATCGCGGGCGTAGCCGCCTACACAGAGGAGAGCCACTGTGGATGATCTCTGGTATGGCCTCCTCATCAGCTTCGTCGGTATGGCCGCTGGGGCATGGAGCGCTCGGCCAGCGAACGCCTGCGCCGCCAGGACGCGATTCAGCGCGCGAAGGCCGCCAGACGGGCGCGCCTGAGCACCGGATCTGCACGATATCCTGGGACGCTCGCTGACGGGGATCACGATGGTATCCGAGCTGGCGGTCGCCTCCTGGAGGCGGGGCGCGTGGAGGAAACACGCCGAGCAACTACGCGCGGTCACCGCCTCATCGAACGGGCGCGGCTGACGTCCGCCATCGTGGCGGCTACGCGGGCCCTGTCCCCGTCGAGGAGCAGGGAGGCACGCCCTCGAGTCGCGCGCATCGACGCCGACATCGCCAGCAGGGCGAACCGCCATCAGGTCCCCATTCGGCCGCAGCCGCCCGTGATTCGTGAGGGCGTCACGGCGATCTGCACGCACACCGTCGTGGTTCGCATTCGCCTCTCCCCTGGCAGCGTGACCGTCCACCAGCGACGACTACTCGGCTGCCTACGCCGCGTCGAGCGCGGGATCGGCTCGGGAGCTCGCGAGCTCGAGCTGTCAACGACGGCACGCTCACAGGCGCGTCCCGGGCTCCACGTGGACGCTCGCACTGGCCTTCGGTGCCGACCTGCACTCGTCCTGAAGGGCGGGCGCACCCGAGAAGATGATCCTGCGACCTGCGCTAACCAGGTACCCAAGCGCAGGCGAACAGGAGGTGACGTGACGATTCGGGTACTATGGCCGACATGACCGAACTGACCGTTCGCGGTGCCTGGCAGAGCTGCTGGACTGGGTGACATCGAGGTTGTCGCGCGCAGGCCGCCGATAACGAGCCCTCGGACTGGCGCCTGGGCAATGTCGGCAGGCGCCCCGGCCCACGCAGGCGCCCCCGTCGACGTTACCATCGCCGACGTCGGATGCCCGCTGTGGACGCTCACGGCACGCAGGCGATTCGTTCCACGTTTCCGGGGGTGCGTACTCGACCCGGTGACGACGTTCGGGCGCCAGGATACCTGCAGCGTGCCCTCGACGCAGGGGCGACAAACTACCATGATTGAGACGCGCCGGTCGGCCCTGGCTGACGGAGCGCGCACGGTGGCTGCAGGTGGCCGCGCGGTCGACAGAGCCTGGCCTCAGGCGCTGTCAGCGGGCTCCTCGCCTCTGACGGACCGCGAGGCAGACGTTTTTGCGCGCGGTCGGGGCGGCGCATCGCGGATATCGCTCACTCTCTGGGACAAGCCGGGGACGGTGCGCAGCCACGTGTCGTCGTCGATGCTGAAGATGGATGCGCGCACCGCGCCGGGCCGCGATCCTGGCCCGCGCCGCCAGCTGGCTGTAACCACCCTGCGCACCCATAGGCGCGGTTTAGCGCCATAAAGACGGCAGGCGCTTGCGCCTTTGCGTAGGCGCCCATCGTATTCATGATGACGTCGTCGATGTCGACGACGCGGTAGGTGCAGGGCGACGCCGAACAGGCCCGTGTACTGGGTGAATCTCGATCAGGGCAGAGACGAGCGCGCCGATCGCAACCATACGGAGCACGCGACGGGTGGGACGATACGCCAGGCGCGCCGTCGGCTGGGCAGGTCCTCGCGGGTTTGGCGGGCGCGCCGAATCTCCAGCGTCACCTGCAGCGAGCGCCGAGGGGCACAGAACAGGGCGATGTTGAGGAGGATCGACAGGGCGTAGAGGGTGCCGCGCAGGCTCTCGCCCGTCGCGGAATTGGTCGACGACGACGACAGGGACCCGAAGCGGCATGTGGAGTTGTCCCAGTGGATGATCGGGCGCAGGCTGCCACCGGGTCGGAGGGGATCGGCAGAGCGTGAAGATCAGGAGGCCCGCCAGGTAGAGTGATCCACGCGAGGGCGTGCGCCTCGGCAGCCTCCACATCGACGAGGTGGCCGCGACCACGATCCTGCGGTCGTGGGGGTGTGGGTTCTCCTCGCGGCAGGAGGGCGCCGGGTCCGCTTGGATCGACGGTAGATGAGGGGCAGTGCCTTGGAGACGGTGAGGTGGTCGGCTGGCACGGCCCGGGGACGCTCGTGTGACGTCGCGCGGGGGCGCCTCGCGCAGGCAGCGCGCGCGGTCGGCGCGTCGGCCGAGGAGCCACCACAGGGCGCAGGTGAGCGCGTGACGGTGGGCTGTCGCGCCCGATCAGCGCCCGTGTTGATTGCCGTGTACATGTCACTCCCTGGAGGGGAACCCTACCGGCGTTGTTCGGACAACGTCCCGCGCGGTACAGTCTCGCATTGGATGGACACATGTTGAGAGAGTTGGATTCTTCTGCCTCCGCAAATCACTGGCACACGGGCGCACTGCATTCGTGTAGCGTCACACGGGACAGGGCGCACGCTCGAACAGTCTGGCAGTTTCGGACTAGGGATCGTTCGAGCAGGTAGTCAGCTGGGTCGCCATCGCGTCCTGTTCGGCCTGCGTGACGCTGAGGCCGTAGGCGTATTTGACGGCGATCTGCCGCTTGACGTAGTCGCAGCGGAAGGCTGCGGCGGCAACCACTGGTCGGCGGAGGACGCCGATTTGTCCTCGTTCGCCGCCCCGTCGACCGCCAGCAGGTTCTCCGGGGTCGTTGGCGAGTCGGCGCCGCTGCGCGTCCCACCCAGCGCCCCGAACGCCACGCGTCCGCGAGGGCGACGACGTGGTCGATCTGGACCAGGGCAGAGCTCTTGTCCCCCCTCTGGAATTGGATCGTGGTGCCCGTGTGAGGTTCGGCGAGCGTCCCGGTGAGCACCACGCAGTCCCGCGTGCCCGGCTTGAAGGTGGGTCGCGCGAGGTCCCGCGAGGATGTCGTTACGGGTGTCGCAGCCGTTGTGGTCGGTGTCCGCCCAGCGCTGCCCGAAGGCCTCGGCGGTCGTAACCGGGACGACTGACGCCTCATCCGCGGACCGAACGGCGAGTTCGCGCAGCTGGTGGGCCGCCTCGCTGTCAGGCAGGGAGGATAGCGCCTCCCGCTGCGCATCGGAGGCCATCCCAGGCGCAGAGCGCAGGCCCAGCAGGTCCCAGCCGACGCCGGGCGCGAACGCCCACACCAGGGCAGCGACGAGTCACCAGGACGCCGATCGTATCCCCGATGCTCCTGCGCGCTTACGTGCCATCACGCCTCCTGTTCACTCGCGCGCCCACGCCATGGGGCACCCCGACGCGTCGTCGGGGTGCCCCCATGATGGACCCGACCGCCGGCATTTGCGTACCGGCGGCGCGCCCCTGTGGATAACTGACTTTGCTGGCGCGCGAACTCACCAGCTGACGCACGAAGTAAATCGCGACGATGATGAGCGTGAGCGCGCCCATCGAGACCAGCTGAGAGCGTCCCTCGTCGCTCGTGAGCATGAGCGCGGCGATGCCAGCCAGGCCCACCAGGACAACCCACGGCAGCCACGGCCAACCGGGCACACGGATCACGAGGGAGCCGCTGCGCTCCAGAGTGGGGGTGCAGGCGCATGAGCGAATGATGATGAAGGTCCACACGATGAGCGAGGACCATGCCGATCGCGTTGATGCAGCATCGTCAGGATGGTGTCGGGCAGGTACCAGTCGCCCAGGACCGCCAGGAGCGCCAGCGACGACCAGGCCGACCGCTCGCTTCGGGTGCGCCGGCCGCGTGTCTCCTCCTCCGGCGGCCAGGACGGCCTCGTCGTCCTCGAGGGCGGCCTCGACGACGGTGTGCGCGTGCGCCTTCTCGGCGGCGGGAGCGCCCAGCAGCCAGCGCGCGGCCCCATGTCGCGCGCGGACGGGAATACACCATGCGCGAGGAGGCGTAGATGTTCGCGGAGAACGCGGAAAACCAGCGCCATGAAGATAATGACGTCCATGATGGTTCCGACGGCCGGGACGCCCGCCATCTCGAGGAGGGCAGCAAAGGCATTCTTCTTCATCGCCTCGCTGTCCCAGGGCAGCAGGGCAGTCAGCAGGAGGACGGAACCCACATAGAACACGAGGATGCGGGTAATAACCGAACGGATTGCGCTGGCCATCGCAGCGCGGGGTCCTCGGCTCCGGCGGCGGCGATCGTGACGATCTCGAGGCCACCGAACGAGGTGATGACGGCCAGGAGAGCCACGGCGATGCCCGACAGGCCGTTGGGCGCGAAACCGTTGTGACCCCAGGACGTTCTGCAGGACGCCTCGTGTCCGGGCAGCGGCCCAAACGAGCGCGGTGCGCGCAACCAGGAAGACGCCCACGCACAGGAAGCCGACGATCGCGATGATCTTCACCATCGACAGCCAGGCCTCGATCTCGCCATACTGACCGGCGGCCAGCAGGTTAATGCCGCCAATGACGACAACGATGACCAGGGCGATGACCCACTGCGCACGCCGGGGAACCAGCCGACGAAGAACGTGGCCGCGCCCGTCACCTCCAGGCCCGACACCATGATGAGCATGACCAATACAGCCACCCGATGGTGAACCCGGCCCACCGGCCGATCCCGGCCTCGGCGTAGGACGAAAAGGAAACCGGTGACGGCAGGACGAGGCCAGTTTCCGCGAGGCCAGCATCACGGAGACGACGATGATGGCGGCCAGCAGGTAGGACACGAGGACGGCGGGGCCCGCCTGGTGAATGGCGGAGCCCGTGCCCAGGAGAAAGCCGGCACCGACTCGCCAGGCCCAGGGACCATCATCGGACAGGTGCCACGTTTTGAACGGCTTACGCGCCGCTGCGGGAGGCGAAGAAGCGTGTGTTGTTTTGGAATTCACACGGCCATACTAACGCCTACCCCTGCGCAGAGCTTTTAACTGCGAATATGTGAGAGTGATCGTCCACCACGGGTCTCGCGGGAGCCTCCATCGACGCCAGTGCGCCATGGCGGTGAAGATGAGGCCAACGATGATAGATGCGCCCATACCCAGGACGGGCTGTCCCATATACCAGAACACAACCGTGACCAGCGAGCACGCGAACGCCGGGGTCGCGTAGAGGTTGTTGCCGCCAAAGACGCGCGGAACCAGGCCCGCGGAGATATCTCGGACCATGCCGCCGCCGATGGCGGTCATGATGCCGAGCAGGATCGCCGGCATGATCGCAAACCCCGCGTCGAGGGTCTTGATCGCGCCGGTCGCGCTCAACAGCCCAGCACCATGCCGTCCGCGATGACGAGGAGCACCGACCACGCACGCGAGTCCATGCGGAAGGCCATCGCGACCAGGGCACCAATGATCGCGAACCACAGGTAGTAGGGGTCTGTGATGGCCACGGGTGCGCCGGTACGCGTCGTCAGCAGCAGGGTCACGGATCATGCCGCCCGCGAGTGCCGTCGCTGATCGCGAGGATGCAGAAGCCGACGGCGTCGAGTTGCGTTCTCGCGCAACCTTTCCGCCGAGGATACCGTTGAGGAGCACGCCCATGAGGTCGATGGCTCGGAAGGCGCTCGGGGAGTGAATTGTTCAGCGCGTCGAGCAGGTGCATGGCGGTCCGAAAGAGTCGGTGAGTGTCGTTCGCCATCATGGTGCACAGCCCCGGCGCCCGCCTCGTCCCCCGCCCGCCTCGTCCCCAGCGCCCGCCGGGTGCGACAATATCCCCATGACCGCTCTCTTTGCCGGGCTGACGACCCTGGACGTGCTGCACCGACTCGACCACGTGCCCGACCCGGGCCTGAAGGTGACCTCCACGGACTTCACGATGGCCGCCGGCGGCTCCCGCGACGAACGCGGCCGTCACCTACGCGGCGCTCGTCGCGGCCGCCCGCCCGTTCCGCCGACGAGGCCGAGGCCGACTCCCCCGCGCCCTTCCCCTTGGGGGAGACGCCGACGCTGCTGACGGCCCTCGGCGAGGCCCCGGTGTCTGCTTTCCTGGCCGCGGACCTGGCGTCCGCGGGCGTGCAGTCCTGGATGCGACGGCCCCCGCCCCGCCCGATGACCCGTCCGCGCCTGGCGAGCGCGGCGCGGCCCCGGCCTCGTCCCTGCGTGAGCCGGCCGTCCTCGATCATCGAGCACCCGAGCGGGCGCATGGTCGCCTCCACGAACGCTGCGGCTGGACGCCGACCCGGGGCGCGTCGCGGCGGAGCTGCCCGAGCGCGTCGGCGTCGTCCTCATCGACGGGCACAGCCCGGCGCTGGCGCAGGCGGCGCTGATGCTGGGCGTGCCCGAGGTGGACGGCGAGGATCCCTTCGCTCTCCTTGAGGCGCGCCCGCCGCACCTGCGGGTGCTTGATGGCGGCTCGTGGAAGGACTGGCTCACTCCCTCTGCTGGGCCTCGTGGATGTCGCCGTCGTGTCGGAGGATTTCGCGCCCCCGCTCCTCGCGCGAGCGGACGGCGAGCAGGTCGCCGGCTTCCTGCGCGGTTTCGGCATCACGCGGGTGGTGCGCACGCGCGGCGAGCGGCCCGTGCAGTACTGGTGGGACGGCACCAGCGGCGAGGTTCCTGCGCGAGGTCCCCGACGCCTCGACGATGGGCGCGGGGGACGCGTTCCACGGGGCGTTCGCGTGGGCGCTTGAGCGCGCGGGGGACGCTGATCCGGAGGGCCTCATTCGTTTCGCGTCGGCGGTGGCGGGCGTGTCGGTGTCCTCCTTCGGGACGAGGCAGTGGCTGGCTTCTCCCTGCCCTGGCGGAGTTGGTGCGCGGGTAGCTGGTGCGCACGTGGTCGGCGACGGTTGCGGGCGCTTCTGCGGGCGCACGTGGTCGGCGGCGGTTGCGCGCGTTTCGCTGGCGCACGTGGTCGGCGACGGTTGCGCGCGTTTCGCGCCCGCGACTGACGCCTGTCGGGCGAGGCTCGCATTGATCACCTCCCACTCTCCCCTCTCCCTCCCCTTCCCTCAAAAAGTCGCAATCGTAATTTATGTCGGTCAGTTTTCGAGACGCCCCGCAAACGTTGCAATTCCAACGACGCATTTTCAAAGTCTGAAATAGTCGCCGGGGAATTACGTGCGACATTGTTAGGGAACCATGCATGGTGGCGCGGATTGTCGGCACAGCGCGAGCCAGCCTGACGCGGACCGTTGAGCACTCGAGCCCGCCTGGCACGCAGCACAACAGGGGCCTGAAGCCAGTCGGACAGCCCGGCGGTCCAGACTACCCGCCCACAACACGCACTAGGCTCCCTCGGCGCACTCGCTGAGCCGGCAAGCCACGTCCCCGCGAATCCGCGCGGATAGGTAACGAAATCCGGATAGGAAACCAACATCCGGATAGAAACGAACATCCGGATAGCTTAATAACCTATCCGGATGCTCATAACCTATCCACATCCGCGCAACCTATCCAGATAGCAACAGCTTATCTGGCGCAGCGAGCCACCAGAGCGCGCCAGGGGGCGGGCCCAGGAGCAGAGGCAGCGACAGCGCAGCCTACCGGGCAGCTACCGGCCCACAGGCACCCAGCGGCTGACCCACTGCACGGCGACGTCGGGCAGCGCGGGCAGGTGCGCGGAACCCGAGGCGGCCAGGGCGCGATCCATGGCCTCGTCGGCGACGGGAACGCCGTCGACGGGCGTGTACTCGCCGATGATGCCGACGGGCGGCGCGGTCATGTCGACGACTGATCCGTCGGGCAGCAGGTGGAAAGCGTCGCGCGTGCGGTCGAGCAGCCCGGTTTCCTCGTCGAAGGCGTCGCGTGATGAGGACGGGCACGTCGATGCCACGCAGGGCCTTCTCGCCGGACACCATGGACATGTCGGCGAGGGTGGCCTTGTTGATCGTGAAGTGGCGACGCACGGACGCCGAGTCGTTGGGGACGGTGGTGGTGCCGTGGCGTTCCAGGTCGGAGAGCTGCACGTCGGAGAACACGAGGTTCCAGTCGTAGGACAGCGGGCCGAGGACCGGCGAGACGAGCACGTAGGTCTGCACGGCGGACGGGCGGGCGCGCAGGGCGACGGTGGCGCCAAACTCGTGGCCGACGCAGATTTGGCGTGTGAACCCCTGGTCGGCCAGCCAGCCGGAGGCGGAGCGGAAGTCCTCGATGAGCGGATCGAAGGTGATGATCCGTCGCCGGATTCGCCGTGCCCGGAATAGTCGAAGGCGAGGGTGGCGTAGCCGGCGCGACGCATCGCGCGACCGAGCGCATCGAACATGCCCGATGCGTGACGGTCCGACAAAAAGCTGTGAGAAAAGATCACCGCGGCGTCGCGGCGAGTCCACAGGACGCGTGAATGTCCCGGTGATGGACAGCACCCCGGGGCGTCTGAATCGTTATCTGGCTCACGCACTAAAACATAGCGCTTTCCATCACCCGCCGTGAAGGGGAGACCACGGTGTGCACATATGTGACAAGGGACGAGGCCTGGGCTGGGTTTCCGAGAGAAATCTCCACTCGGCGTCAGGGGCGTGCGAGCGAGCATGGCCCGGCACTAAGATGAGGGTGATTATGCGCCGGTGGGAACGCCTGCGCGAGAACGCCCGGCGGACCGCGGGCGCCGCCCCACGCAGCGAGAGAAGGACAGACATGGGAACCAAGACCGGATCCTCATCGGAGTTGGCATCGGATACGTGCTGGGTGCCCGCGCCGGGCGTGAGCGCTACGAGCAGATCCGCGCTGGCGCCTCGAAGATTCGTCGCTTCCCGGTCGTGGCCCGCCCCCTGGACGCTGCGGGTCAGAAGGTGTCGGATTTCGTGCGCGCGGGCGGCGAGCAGGTGACGGATAAGGTCGCCGACGCCGTGAAGGAACGCCTGTTCGGGGCCCCCGCCTCGCCCGCCACGGTTGACGCGCAGCCCGCCCCGCCTCGTCTCAGCGGTGAGCGCGCAGGGGAACGAGGCCTCGGCAGTGAACGCGGATCACGCGACCGTGGACCGGGGAGCCGACGCGCGCGCAGATTAGGCGCTGGCGCAAGCACCTGGCGGAGGAGCGCATGGAGGCGCGCACCTGCCGTGACCCGTCGGAGCGTCGCACGGGCGAGGACGCGCGGTCCTGCTGCAGTTGGAGGAGGCGGAGCGCCGCCACGAGGAGTATTGGCTGGTGCGCCTGGGCGAGCGGGCTCGCCCGCGCCGAAGCCTCCGCTCAGCACGCGCGCCGCGTCTGTCTCTGGCGCACCTGTTCGGCACGATTTTTATTCTGGCGATGGCTCAGCGCGGAGCAGCGTTCCGCTCGCGACGTGGATGATGACGTGCCGGCGCACATGCAGGCGGACGAGCACATTCATCGCCGAGGTCATCCGTTCCTGGCGGCCAAGTCCCGTGAGACGCTGGCGGGAACGTTCCGCGCAGCGGTGTTTGGGGCGAATGACGGCCTGGTGTCGAACTTGGCGCTTGTGCAGGGTGGCGGCGTCGGGCATGGAGCCGCACGTCGTGTTGCTGACGGGCGTAATCGGGCCTGCTCGCGGGCGCCTTGTCGATGGCGGCCGGGATGGGTGAGCGTGCGCAGCCAGCGTGAGCTGCTTGACGCCTCGATCTCGGATCCGGACGCGCATCAGGCGGTCCCGGATTTGATGTGGACGCGAACGAGCTGGCCTCGTGTTTCGCGCGCGCGGGGAGAGCGAGGAGGAGGCGGAGGCTCACGCGAAGCAGGTCTTCGCGCGTCTCGCTGCCGGCGACCGGCGAGTCGGGTGCGATCGCGGTGCGCGCCGCCCTCGGTGACAGCCCCGAGTCGGATGGCGCGGGCGACCAGGTGGGCACGCCCATGAAGGCCGCGTTGTCGTCGTTCTGTTTCTTCGCGACGGGCGCGTTTTTCCCGTTGATTCCGTACATCCTCGGCCTGACGGGCCTGACGGCGATCGCGGTCGCGGCTGCGATTGTGGGCGTGGCCCCGCTGTTCACGGGCGGCGTGGTCGGCATCTTGTCGGGCCAGTCCCCGACGCCTCGCGCGCTGCGCCAGCTTGTCGTGGGCTACGGCGCCGCGGGCGTCACCCTACCCTGCTGGGCTTGCTGTTCGGCACGTCGGTGTCCCTAACGGGCGGTCGCTCAGAGTTTGACAGGTTGCCTTCGGGGGTAGCTTGACCAAATGGTTACCTATCGCCCCGATGCAGCAAGCCAGAGTGACCCGGGTGGGGATGGCACGCCGGACTTGTCCGCTTTCGACGAGGCCGCCGCTAACGTGCGCCGTTCGGCGCTGAAAGCGCAGCGCCTCGCGGAGAAGGCCGCAACGTTCCTTGAGCTCCGGGAGACGGTGCTCGGTCAGGGTGAGGATGCGTCTGGCCGTGTCAACGTGACGGTCGACGCCTCCGGTTGCCCGCTTCGGGTGCTCATTGACGGGGACGAGGCCGTGGGGCGTTTGGTCATTGAGGCCTGGAAGGCGGCTCAATCGAGCGCTGGCGCCCAGGTAGCCGACGCCGCCGTTGATGCTTACGGCGAGTCAGACCCGGGCGCACAGGCATTGGTCGCGCGTTGCGGGTCGGCACGGAGCAAGACGCCGGGGAGCGCGAGAGCCGACCGATTGATCGTTTCGGGATACTGCGCAATCCTGGTATCCGCAGGGAGTGGCACTGACCATGGCGGACATCTCCCTTGACTTCGAGAAAAGGCGTGCGGCGGCACGCGAGTCACAAAAGCGCCGGCGACGATGTGAAGTCGTCGGTCGTTGGCGTGGATGGCGGTTGCAATGATGCGGCCCTCGGCCTGTTGGTTGGACCGCTTGTCACAGGCCCGCTGGGTCTTGTTCGCCGGTGGTGCGCTCCATGGTGGAGGGAAGCAGCTTCTGAGCAACGAAAGATGGAGACGGGCTGATCAAAAGCCGTTCAGAGCTTCGAGGAGTGTGAGGAATCCTCAGCTCGAGCAATTCGGGATGCCGCACAGGGTCGTCGTGGCATGGATGGAAGGACGCTGATGCCGTGAGCACGGAAGAGCTAGCGGGTTCGGGCCTCCTGGAGGACTTGGATGGGCTCAATAAGTCCATGTCGTCGGGCTCATGGCTAGGAACGGGTTTATCGGGGCTGGCCGTCGTCGGGGATGTCGTGGGGATGATGGTCGACCCGATTGGGACGCTCATTGGCTGGGGCGCTTCCTTTTGCTGGAGCATTTTCGAGCCGCTCAAAGGTTGGCTTTGATGATCTCGCTCGGGAACGGTGATGCCGTCCAGGCTGATGGCCAGTCGTGGTTGGCGTGTGCTGCAGCGGTGGCACAGCGAGCCGATGAGCTCGAGTCGCGCACGCAGGCGCTCGTGGGAGAATTCGAAGGACTGACCGCGAGCACCTTTTCGATCGCGGTCCGCCTCAACGGTCGGAGCGCCCGTTCGGGCGCTCAGGCGTTGGAGGCGGTTGCGACCGCGTATTCTATTCTGTCGGGGGTTGTCAGCGCGGTCCACGATCTCGTCCGCGATGTTCTCCGCTGAGATCATTGGAACCTTAGCCAGCGCGATCATCGAGATCGTCGGCACGGTTGGTTTGGCGTCTGGCGGTGTCGTTGCTCAAATTCAGATCAAGGTTGGCGCAGCTGTCACGTCATTGACGGACAGCGTCACGGGTGTCGTCACTTCGGCGAAGAATCTTGTCCTCACCTGCATGATGCTCGAGGCATCCTCGAGTCCATCACGAACCTGTTGAAGAAGGCTCCTCGACACGTCGCTCGCGGCGATCATTCCGTCTGATGTGGATACGACGCGGGAAGAATGGCCTGCACGTCGTGGAGAGGGGTCATTTCACGAACTCCCTACGCCGACGCCGCGTATACCGCCCAGGTGCTCGATGAGCTGGAGACGATCCGACAGGTGAATCTGACGACCGCGCGTGAACTTCAGCCTTCTCTGGCCGAGCGGCTCGCGCGGTACGACCTGCCGCCTTCTGCGGGGAATGCCGACCAGATTCAACGGACCCTGTGGAGGCTTCGCGGACACGGCGTTGACGAGTCCGAGCTCATTCAGATGCAGCAAATGTCTTCAGGTCTGACCTCGTCGCGCAATGGTGCGCGCTATGCGGCGGAGCGGATGGGGCATGCGGGGCTCGATCACGCGTGGCACGAGCGGGGCATCTATAACCTGGGCCTGGGCGGCCCCGGGACGGGTGCCGGGCATCTTGACGATTTTGCGATTCACTATTCGGGAACGGAGTTTCGCATCGGTGAGTCGAAGGGAGGAGGGGCCCGGATGGGCACGTATTCCGTGGATGGGGTACGGGTGCGTCAGGGTTCTGCGGGCCTATATCGGCGACCGCCTGGGCACCGACACGTCGTTCCACGAACTAATGTCGATGAATCAGGATGTCTGCACGACATCAAGACGGGGCGCATCACCCACACTCAGACGTGTCGTTCACGCGTACCGCGGATCCGGAGAAGATTCTGCTTCACGACGACCTCGATCACGCCTGCGCCGCACCACATGGATAATATTGACGCGAAGATTGCCGCGTGGACCGACGCGGCCAGAAGAGGGGACACCCCATGGACCAGACACGGTTGAATCCCGAGCATGTGCGCGTCACGCCCGAGGGGGCGCGCATGATGACGCTGTCGCGCCTAAGCGAACTCCCTGACGCGTGGGAGTCTCCTCACGTGGCCCGCCAGCTGGGCGGACGCCGCGGCCTTCCGCGATCGTTTCGGGTGGACCCTGACCCCAGAGAAAGCTCTGCTCTTCACCTCCGACGTCGTGCCCGAACGATCATCCTCCCACATCGTCTACAACCTCTTCGACGGCGTCGCAGGTCTTATGTTCTATCTCGCAGCGCACCTAGACCCACACGACAAGAAGCAATGCGAGCAAGCGTTTTTCTTACTACAATGAGTACCTCGAACAACGCCTCCAGAACCGACTGGCGCAGCAAAAGAACATTCGATAAGTCCTGCGTTGAGCTTTATCTCCCAGGATAAAATCCTCTACTCCTCGGCGGCGCCGCAGACAAGATCACACTCATTCCCTAAACTCTCCATCGGAGACGGGTAACCTGCTCGACTTCCTCGACCGCAAAGCCCGCGGCGAACTGGAAGACTCGGGAACGTGAGTAACGCGCCGTTGAATCCCGAGCATGGTGCGTGTCACGCCCGAGGGGCGCGTGCATGATGACGCTGTCGCGCCTGAATGAGATCCTCGACGCGGGAGTTCTGACGTGGCCCGCCAGTCGGGCGGACGCCGCGGCCTTCCGCGATCGTTTCGGGTGGACTCCCAACCCTTAGATGGATTGTTGTTCACCTCTGATGTCGTCCCGGAGGAAACTCTTCATCCTTCTCTGTTCTCAGGCCTGACGACATAGTTGGTCTTGACTTTATCGTCGCTAATCGTCCGGACTTCCAACCAGGCAACGATGAATATAAGCCACTTCTCACCGAATGTCAGCCCCACTCACAACTATTCGACAACGCCTCGGAAAATCCTCAGCTTGAGCAAAGTAGAGCCCGACGGAATATGGCGATTTGCAACTGTAGACGGCTCCATGTATGTTCTTTCGGCCGGACGACGCAGTATCACACTCTTCCCTCAGTCGTCCAGACTCGCAAACCTCTATTTCGACTTCAAAGATAGGAAGCCCGCGGCGAACTGGAAGACTGGGAACGTGAGTAACGCGCGGCGGTGTCAGCCCTGCACCACTGTTGACCGGCACCGCCTGACAGCCGGCACTGGGGTGGCCCCCGCATGAGGGCGACTGTGGCACACTGTGGGAATGATTGATTTTCTCTCGCGCGCGCGCGGCGCGCTGGTAGGGCCTGGCGGTCGGTGACGCGCTGGGAACGACGAACGAGTTCAGGGCGGTAGGCACCTTCACGCCGTCCACGGGCATGGTTGGAGGAGGCGCCTTCCAGCTCGAGCCCGGCCAGTGGACGGACGACACGTCGATGGCGCTGTGCCTGGCGGATTCGCTGCTGGCGATGGGTCGTTACGACTCTTTCGATGTGATGGACCGATACATGCGCTGGTTCAAGGACGGGTACCGTCTCGTCGACAAACGTGTGTTTCGATGTCGGTGGCCAGGTGCGCGCTGCGCTGTTCGACTCGAGCACGAGCAGCGCGTCCCCCGGACCGCGCAGCGCACGACCAGCGCCGGCAACGGCGCGATCATGCGCCTGGCGCCCGTTGTCATCGCCGGCTTCGAGCACCGCGAAATCCGCGAGATCGTCGCGACCGCGGGCCTGAGCGCGCGCGAAAAACCCACTATTCGGTCGAGGCCGAGGCCGCCACCGAGGTCTTCGCCGCCCTCCTCGTGGGCGCCCTCCTCGGCTGGGCGCCGGAGCATCATCAACGTCGGCTGGGCGTCGACGGGTCCCGCCTTCGACGAGATGGCCGCTCGCGTCATCAGCACGGACCCGGCCGAGCGCGCCGCGTGGGAGAAGAACACCAGCGGTTACATTGAGAACGGCCTGCGCCTGGCGGTGCACGGCCTGCTCGATTTCGGTTCCTTCGACGAGGCCGTCCTGGCGATTGCGAACATGGCGGGGACGCGGACTACGAACGCCGCGATCTACGGGCAGCTCGGCGGGCGCGTACTCGGGGTCGAGGCCATCCCGGCCTCGTGGAGGTCGACGCTGTATCAGGGCGAGGAGATCGACGCGCTGGCCTGAGCCCTCGTGGACCTGCGCCTCGAGGCACCGCTCACGCGCTTCGACGAGGACCTAGGGCGAGGTGTCCGCCTGACGGCAGCCCCTGACGCGTCACACCCACACCCACCCCCCACACCCATACCCACAGCCACACCCAACACCATTACCCAAAATGTCACGTAATTCTGGCTCTCTTTCAAACTTTGAAATCGGACCGTTGAAATCATGCGGATTTAAGCCGCACTCAAAAACTGACCCAAGGGAATTGCATGCGACTTTTGGGGGTATGAGCTCCCTGGCGCCCCTCGCGCCGCGCCCTGCGCGCCCCACGCGCGCCGCCCCGCACCCCACGCACCGCACGCCCCGCCACGCACGGCGCCCCACGCACCGCGCGCCCTGCCACGCTCCCCACGCGCGCCGCCGCGCCGCCGCTCGGCGTCCCCTCTGGCCCTGCGACTAGACTGGCTGTATCATGCCCTGACTCTCGTTCCACGCTTCCCGAGTCCAACGCGCGCGGCCCCCACGCCAACGCGGGTCGCCCCTCCGACGGGCGCGACAGCGCGCGGCGCCGCCAGGGCAGAGAGGGCCGACATAACCACGGCCAAGAACGCCGAGGCCAGGGCCAGGCGGGCCGAGATAACCGCAGCCAGGGCCGAGGGCAGAGTCAGGAAAGCCGAGGCCGGGGACGACGCGACCAGGATCGCGAGCCCCAAGGCCGACGCCGCGAGGGTCGCCGCCCAGCGCGCACGCGCGACCCTTCAAGCCGTTCACGCCGGAGCAGCTCGCCGAGCGCGCAACCGCGATCCCGGTCATCAACTTCCCGGATCTGCCGGTGAGCGCCCGGCGCGACGAGATCGCGCGCGCCATCCGCGACCATCAGGTGGTCATCGTGTCGGGTGAGACGGGCTCGGGTAAGACGACGCAGCTGCCCAAGATCTGCATGCAGCTGGGCCGCGGCGTCGCCGGCATGATCGGGCATCACCCAGCCGCGCAGGCTCGCGGCGCGCTCCGTCGCGGACCGCATCGCCCACGAGCTGGGCCAGACCGTGGGTCGCGAGCGCGGCCAGGGTGGTCGGTTACCAGGTCCGTTTCACGGACGAAGTCGGCTCCCACAACCCTGGTCAAGCTCATGACGGACGGCATTCCGCTGGCGGAGATCCAGTCGGATCCGATGCCGCGCCGCTACGACACGCTCATCATCGACGAGGCCCACGAGCGCAGCCTGAACATCGACTTCATCCTGGGCTACGTGGCGCGCCTGCTGCCCGCGCGCCCGGACCTGAAGGTCATCATCACGTCGGCGACGATCGACTCGGACCGTTTCGCGCGTCATTTCGGCACGTGGGAGGGCACGCCCGGCTCGGGCCGCCTGATCGAGCCGGCGCCGGTCATCGAGGTGTCGGGCCGCACGTACCCGGTGGAGATCCGCTACCGTCCCCTCGGCCCGACGACGCCCCTCGTCGTGCACGTCGGAGGCCCTCGCCCGCGCAGACGGACGAGCCCATTGAGGTCATCGAGACCACTGACGTCACCGAGTCCGGCCCCATGCAGTTGGTCCTGGAGGACCCGGACGACGAGCTGGCGACGCTCGGCTACGGCATGGGCGAGGACATCGACGTGGAGACCGCGATCTGTCACGCGGTGGACGAGCTGAGCGCGGAGGGCGACGGCGACATCCTGGTCTTCCTGCCCGGCGAGCGCGACATCCGCGACACGGAGGCTGCCCTCCTCGATCACCTGAAGGGACGAGGCCGGCGCGCGGGAGACGACAAGGGCGCCCACCCGGGAGACATCGAGATCCTGCCCTCTGTACGCGCAGCCCGACGGCGGCCGAGCAGCATCGCGTGTTCGAGCCGCACCGCCTGCGCCGCGTGGTCCTGGCGACGAACGTCGCGGAGACGTCGTTGACGGTGCCGGGCATCCGCTACGTGATCGACCCGGGTTTGGCGCGTATTTCCCGCTATTCCAATAAGACGAAGGTGCAGCGCCTGCCGATCGAGCCGGTCAGCCAGGCCAGTGCGAACCAGCGCGCGGGCCGATGCGGCCGAGTCGCCGAAGGCGTGGCGATCCGCCTCTTCTCGCAGGCGGATTACAACTGCGCCCGCGCTTCACCGAGCCGGAAATCCTGCGCACGTCGCTGGCCAGCGTCATCTTGCAGATGGCGTCCCTGGGCCTGGGTGCGGTCGAGGACTTCCGTTCCTGGATGCCCCGATCGGCGCGCGGTGCGGCGACGGCGTCGCCCCTCCTGGTGGAGATCGGCGCGCTCGCGTCCGGCGAGCCGCAGGAGCGCCGAGGCCGTGGCGACCGTTCCCGCACACGCGACGAACGCGGCACACGCGACGCAGGCAACGCGCGGGATACCCGCGCGGATCAGGACGCCTCGGGCACCGCGCCCACAGCCCGGACGCTGAGCAGCCGGACGCGGCCCCGGCCTCGTCCCAGTACAGGCTCACCGGCATCGGCCGGGACCTGGCGCGCCTGCCGATCGACCCGCGCCTGGGGCGCATGCTGCTGGAGGCCGAGCGCCTGGGCTGCGCTCGGAGGTGCTCGTCATCGTGGCGGCGCTGTCGATCCAGGACGTGCGCGAGCGCCCGGCCGAGCACCAGGGCGCAGCCGACGCCTCGCACGCGCGCCTGGCGGACCCGCATTCGGACTTCATCACCTACCTGAACCTGTGGCGCTACCTGGCGGTGCAGGCGCGCGACCTGTCGGGTTCAGCGTTCCGGCGCTTGTGCCGCGCGGAGTTCTTCCACTACCTGCGGTGGCGCGAGTGGCGCGACGTCGTCGGCCAGCTGCGTCAGATGGCTCGCGCGCTGGGGATCGGCGTGGGGCCGGTGGGCGAGCCGTCGACGGGCGACGTCGTGGAGGCCGCCCGCTTCGGCGGCGCGCAGGACGCGGCCGTGCGCGCGGTCTTGGCCTACGGGCAGGGGCCGGCGAGCGGGACGCGGACCAGGTGCACCGCTCGCTGCTGGTCGGCTTGCTGTCGTACCTGGGCTCGTGGGATGAGACGAAGCGCGACTACGAGGGCGCGCGCGGCACGCACTTCACGATCTGGCCAGGCTCGGGCGTGAGCGGTCACCCCGCCTGGGTGATGACCGCGGAACTCGTGGAGACCTCGCGCCTGTTCGCCCGCACGGTGGCCCGCATCCGCCCGGAGTGGGTGGAGCCGGCGGCGCGCGGCCTGCTCAAGCGCTCGTATTCGGAGCCGTTCTGGTCGGTCGGCAAGGGCGCGGCGATGGTCCGCGAGCGCGTGACCCTCTACGGGCTGACGCTGGCGGCGGACCGCGAGGTGCCGCTGGGGCGCTTTGGGTGGCCTCGTCATCGACGAGGCCGTGGCCGCCTCACGCTCTCGCCGCCCGCGCGCGGGGTCGCTGGAGGCGCTGGCGGCCGGGTTGGTGTCGGCGTCGAAGCGATCCGCTGTCGTCTGGGTCGTTTGAGCCGCGTCATTTCGAGGAGCTGGCGGCCGCGCGCGGGGGACGACGGCCCGCGAGCTGGCCCGTGAGATGTTCATTCGTAACGCCCTGGTGGATGGGCAATGGAGGGAGGCATGGTTTCCAGCGCCGAAACGAGGCGCTGGTGGAGCAGGCGCGCGAGGTTGAGCGCCGCAGCCGCACCCATGGCCTCGTCGCGGACGAGCAGGCGCGCTTCCGTTTCTTTGATGACCTGATCCCCGAGCATGTGACCAGCGCGGCGGCGTTCAACCGCTGGTGGAAGGACGAGCGCCGAGAGCGCCCGGATCTCACTCATTTACCCGGCGTCCCTGCTGATGCCGCGCGAGGCGACGTCGGGCGAGGGCTTCCCGGACCGGTGGCAGTGCGGCGACCTATCGCTGGCGCTCAGCTACGAGTTCGCGCCGGGCAGCCCGCGCGACGGCGTCTCCATGCGCATCCCGATCGAGGTGCTCGAACGCGTCAGCGATGCGGGCACGGACTGGCTGGTGCCCGGCATGCGCGAGGACCTGCTGACCGAGGCGATCCGCGCGCTGCCCAAGGGCGTGCGTCGCCTCCTGGCCCCCGCGCCGGACGTGGCCGCGTCGGTGGCGCGGTGGATCGAGCAGGCGGGCGACCAGCCGGCCGAGGCCGTGGTGGCGTCGGCGGACAGCGGCGCGGGCGGCGGCGCGGGACGGGCTACCAGCGTTGGAAAGCGCGGCCAGAAAGCCGCCCAGGCCGACGAGCCGGACCCGCTGAGCCTGGACGCCGCGATGGGACGCCTGGCGGCGTGGGGCGCGACCTCGGGCCGAGTCTCGACGCGCACCTCTCCCGCAAAGCCTTCAAGAAGGGCGCGCAGAAGGCCACCGCACAGCAGGCCTCGGCGGGAGCGAGCGCGGGCGAGGCGACCGGCGCGGGCGAGGCGACCGGCGCGGGCGAGGCGACCGGCGCGGGCGCGACGGGCACAGCGGCGCAGCCAGGCGTGAACCCCGCGACCGGCACGGCGATTCGACCGGGACGAGCCCCGCGCTCGCGCCCGGCGCGATCGTCGGCACTGGGAGTCACGCGGGAGCCGTCGCATCGGGCGCGGCCGGCGCGGCCACACCGGCCAACGCCTCCGGCACTGCTGCCCCCACGCGCCGTACGCTCACCGACGGCCCCGTCCTGGATGCCCTCGCTCACGCGGTGCGCGTCCTGCGCGGCGTAGACCTGAGCGAGGCGGACCTGGCGCACGCGCGCGCCCACCTGCCCGACCACCTGCGCATGACCTTCGTCGTCACGGACGCCTCGGGGCGCGAGCTGGGCGCGGGCAGGGACCTGGCCTACCTGCAGCGTTCCTCGCCAGCGATGCGAACAAGGCGGTGCGCACGGCGGTGCGCGCCGCCCTCGAGGAAGCCGGGGAGAAGCAGGCACGCCGAAACAAGCGCGGACGCGGCAGCTCGGGGAAGGCCGCCACCGGCGCGAACAACACCGCGAGTGGAGCACCCTTCCCCACCGACACCTCCACGGGATCGCCCGGTGGGGAGAGTCCCTCCACCCGGCTCACGGCGCGACCGCGACGGGCACCGGCCCCCGCGACGCGGCCCAGGCCTCGTCCCCGGACCCCACCTTCCACGCGGACGGCGTCACGCAGATGCCGACGCTGCCTCGCTCGATCACCCAGACCTCGGGCACGATGACGCTGCGGGCGTTCCCCGCGCTGGTCCCCCAGGGCAGCGCCGCAGCCCCGGCTGCGGGCGTGCGTGTCATGGCCAGCGCCGCCGAGGCCGACCGCGAGCACCGCGCCGGCCTCGCCCGCCTGCTGCTCACCCGCATCGCCCTGGCGACGAACCGCGTCACCACGCGCTGGACGGGCCGCGAGGCCCTCATGCTGGCGGCCTCCCCTACGCGGACACGGCGGCCCTGGTCGCGGACGCGCAGCTGGCCTCGGCCCCTGTCCCTCGTCGACGAACTGTGCACCCCCGCGAACGTGCGCGACCCCGAGGGCCTTCGAAACCCTCGTCGCGGCCGCGCGCGACGCCCACGAGACCGCGTCTACCAGATCCTCTCCCACGTCGTGCGGGCGCTGGAGGCCAGCGCCGAGGCCGACGCCGCCGTGCGCTCCCACCCCCAGGCCTCGCTCAGGGAGACGACGCGCGACGTCGCGACGCACGGGCGGACCCTGCTCTACGAGGGCTTCGTGTCAGCCACTCCCGCCTCCGCGCTGCCGCACCTGGGGCGCTACCTGCGCGCCGGGGCCGTGCGCGTCGAGCGCGCCGCCTCCTCGCCCGGTGCCCTCGCTCGCGACCTGGAGGACATGGACCGCATCCACCAGGCCGAGGCCGACATCGCCTCCGCGCGGCAGGCCCTGGAGCGACGCCCCTACGAGGCCCGCAGCGCCGCCGCGCTCACGCAGGCGCGGTGGATGGCCGAGGAGCTGCGCGTCTCCATGTTCGCCCAGACCCTGGGAACCCCCAACAAGGTCTCCATGAAGCGCCTGCTCGGCGTCCTCGCGGGGGCGCGATGAAGCGGGAGGAGGCGCGCGCCCTTGCCCGCTCCCTCATGGACGCGGCGGGGTTGGCCGACTGGCGTTTCCGCTTCGACCACGCCAAACGGCGGGCCGGGGCGTGCACGCACTCCACGCGCACGATCAGCCTGTCCGGACCGCTCACCGACCTGTACGACGAAGACACGATCCGGGGCGTCATCCTGCACGAGATCGCCCACGCCCTCGTCGGCCCCTGCCCACGGGCACGACGCCGCGTGGAAGCGGGCAGCCTGAGCCCTCGGCGCGCCTGACTCCGCGCGACTGTCCTCCTCCCTCCCCGCCCCGGACGCGCCCTGCGTGGGCACGTGCCTGCGCTGCGGCGCCAAGCGTCGCCTCTACCGGGCGCCGCGGCGCAGTCCTCGTGCGGGGTCTGCTCGCGTGCTTTTCGACCCCCGCGCTGATCCCTCACGTGGGAGCACCGGGGAAGGCAGCCTCGCCCGGTCGCGTCTACGAGCGCGAGCTCGCCGCGCTCCGCCGCTAGCGCTGGCGTCTGCCTGCCGCCAACGCCGCCGCCAACGCCGCCGCCAACGGAGTCCGAGCATGGTGCCGGTTACCCAAAAAGTGTCGCACGTAATTCCCCTTCCACTCTTTCAAACTTTGAAATCAGACCATTGGGATTGCAACGTTTTAAGCCATACTCTAAAACTGACCCAGTTAAATTACGTGCGAGTTTTGGGGAGGGGCCGGAAAAGCTGGCACACAGCGTACGTCTGCCCACGTCACAGGGCCGAACACAGCCAAAGGCGAGCAGACACACACCCCGGGGATACCCTTGATCCCAACACCCCTCGAGAGAAGGAAGCCACGGGTACCACCGCCAGCCCCGACGCCACGACCGCTCCCGACCGCGAAGTCCTCACCTGGCAGGGGCTTCGGCGACGCGTCCCGTGAACTCACTCAGCAGATCGTCGACCCGGGTGGTGCCGGACCCTGATCGTCGCCATCGCGCGCGGCGGCCTCATCCCGGCCGGCGCCATCGCCTACGCGATGGACGTCAAGGCGATCGGCACCATGAACGTCGAGTTCTACTCGGGTATCGGTGAAACCCTCGACGAGCCCATGCTGCTGCCCCCGCTCATGGACGTCTCCGCGATGGACGGCAGCGCGTCCTCGTCGTCGACGACGTCGCCGACCCGGCAAGACCCTCAAGATGGTCATGGACCTCATCGACGAGCACGGCCTCGTCCCTGGACGGCTCTTCCTCCGTGCACGTCGAGGCGCGCAGCGCGGTCATCTACAAGAAGCCGGTGTCCATCATCGAGCCCGACTACGTGTGGGCCTACACCGATAAGTGGATCAACTTCCCCTGGTCGACGCTCCCCGTCATCAAGCCGTGAGCACGAAACGGGAGGACCCAGGACCGCAGGCGGCCCGTATCCCCCGGACGCACCCAGGCCTCGTCGATCACCCGGCGCATCGTCGAGGCCGTGGCCGGGCGCGCACGCAGCGGTGACCCCGTGCGCGTGCTCGGGTTGACCGGCCCACCCGGGACCGGAAAGACGACGATCGCCGACGAGCTCGCTCGCGCCCCTGCCCGAGGTCGGCTTCCCCGTCGCGGGCCTGGCCCCCATGGACGGCTTCCACATGTCGAACGCGCTGCTGGCGGCGCGCGGATTGGCCGACCACAAGGGCGCGCCTGACACCTTCGACGTGGGCGGGTACGTGGCGCTGCTGGGGCGCGTGCGCCGCGGGGATGCCATGGTGTTGGCCCTCCCGACTACCGGCGCGACCTGCACGAACCCGTCGCCGCGTCGCTCCCCATCGAGATCGACGGCGTCGTCATCACGGAGGGCAACTACCTGGGGCTGGAGCTGCCCGGATGGGCGGACGTGCGCGGCCTCATCGACCTGCTCGTTTACATCGATACGCCGTTTGAGGAGCTGGCGTCGCGCCTCATCGACCGGCACGTGAGTTTCGGGCGCGACCGCGCGGATGCGGCCCACTGGGTGCGCACGGTGGACGCGGCGAACATGGCCCTCGTGGAGCGCACGAAGGCCCGCGCGGACCTCGTTCTCTCCCTCTAGCGCACGCCCCATCCCAGACCCGCGCCGCCACACCCGGTTAGCCCAAAAATGTCGCACGTAATTCCCCGGGTCAGTTTTTAGAGTACGGCCGAAAGCCGCATGATTTTCAACGGTCCGATTTCAAAGTTTGAAATTCTCGGGAGGGAATTACGTGCGACTTTTTGGGTGTCGGGTAATTAAATTAATACCAACCCAAGCCTCAGGGTTTTCACACCTTCAGGCACCATGTCGCGCGCATTTTCAACCACTTCCAAGTAAGGTGAACCTATGTTCCTCTTGCTTGGCCTGCTCGGCGGCCTCGTCACGGGCATCTCCCCGTGCATCCTTCCCGTCCTGCCCGTCCTATTCCTCGGCGCCGCCGGCGGAAAGGAGTCCGCGAACGCCGCCACGGCCTCGTCCTCAGGCGACACCAACACCGTGAACCCCGGACTTTTCCGCGTCGCACCGGGCGTTTCCCTCGGGGGAGGCGGCACCCCCGCCGTCGCCGCGCGCAAGACCGCCGACAACTCGCCGAGCGTCGCACGCCGGCCCCTGCTGATCGTCGCCGGCCTCGTCACCTCGTTCATGCTGATCACCGTCGCCGGGTCGGCGCTGCTGAGCCTGCTCCACCCTGCCACAGACGGCGATCCGCTGGGCCGGCATCGTGCTGCTGGCGGCCGTCGGCGTCGGCATGATCGTTCCGAAGGTCATGGAAATCCTGGAGCGCCCCTTCGCGCGCATCGCGCCGCGCACGGCGGGAGATGGCGCGGGCTTCGGCCCTCGGGCTCGTGCTCGGCGCGGCCTTCGTGCCCTGCGCGGGGCCCGTCCTCACCTCCGTCATCGTCGCCTCGAACAACGGCCAGTTCACGTGGCGCATCGTGGGCCCGCCATCTCCTTCGCGGTGGGCGTGTCGATCCCGCTGCTGGCCGTCGCCCTCGCGGGGTCGGGCATGGCCGCCAGCCTGAAGGCCCGGCAGCGCCCGCTGCGCATCGCCGCCGGCGTCGCCATGATCGCCCTCGCGATCGGCATCGCGACCAACGCCCCCGCAGCCCTCCAGCGGATCATCCCGGACTACACGGCCTCGCTCCAGGCGGGCGACGACGAGGCCTGCGAGACCGGCGCGTGCGACCCCGAGCAGGAGGTCGAGGCGCGCGGCGACTTTCGCCCAGTGCGCCCGAGGCACCGGGAAGGACTGCGGGACCCTGCCGGCCCCTCACCTCCACCGAGTGGATGAACGCGCTCGGCCAGCCCACCGGCACCGTGACCCTCGTGGACTTCTGGTCGAGCTCGTGCACGAACTGCCAGCGCGAAACCTCGAGCTTGAACGCATCTACGAGAAGTACAAGGACTACGGCCTGGTCGTGATCGGCGTTCACTCGCCCCAGCAGGCCTACGAGCGCGACCCTCGGTCGTGTCCGACGCGGTGTCGCGCCTGGGCATCACGTATCCGGTCGCGCTGGATCCGGACCCTGGCGGACTTCCAGACGTACGGCGCCTCCGCGTGGCCCACGCACTACATCGCGGGCGCGGACGGGCAGCTCGTCGCCGTCGGACGCGGCACCAAGGGCGTCGAGGAGCAGATTCGCGCCCTCCTCACCGAGGCGGGGGCGTCCCTGCCCGACTGAGGTAGCCCGGCAGAGGTGGCCGAGGCCTCGCGCCGGCCCGCGGGCGGCCATCCTTCGCGGGGTGGCCGCTCGCTCTATCCGGCGGCCATACTGACTCCCCTATCAATTTCGCATGCAATTCCCCTGCGACTCTTTCAAGATTTGAAATCAGATCGTTGAAATCATGCGGTTTTTACAGGGTCCGCCAAAAGACCCCGGGAAGGAATTGCATGCGAAATTGAAGAGGCTCCCCAGAGCCAGTCAACGCAGCACAACGTACCAGTCGACACTCCTCGCGCCGATCAGTGCCACTCGGCGTTACCGACAGCCCAGGTGCCGTCCTCCTGCTCGACGAGGGTCAGGAACACCAGCTCGCGGACCGGCTCGTGCGAGCCATCCGCGTAGGAGCGCGTGAAGCTGACGAGCCTCACCCACTCATTTCCTTCGCGGCGGGTCGATTCCCTGCCCTCAACGCCGATGTTCTCAATCGCGACAGTCGTGTGGGAGCGGTTCGGTACCAGCGGCAGGAACTCGCCCTGCCCCCTCGCCGTCTCGGGGGTCGGCGTGTGCTTACGCTGCAGCTCGGGCGTCTCGTAGACGCTCGCGCGGATGGACGCGAACGCGTCCGTGACGTCGCGGGACGCGTCCCACGTTTGATTGGTGATGACGTAGGCGGAACACACCGCGTCAGCGTCCTTGCGATCAACGGTGGACGGGTCGGGCAGGAGGTCGTCGAGCCACTGAACCGATGCTGGGTGCAGGCAGGGTTCCGTCGGGCGCAGAGGTGCCGTCCTCACACGGGGGCATGCTCGAGGCCGTGGCCTCCGGGGTGGGAGCAGCCACCTCGGACTGCGGCGCGGTGTCGGGCACCTGTGAAGTCTCGCTGGACGAGGAGTCGCCGCTCATCCCTCCGTTTGAATCGGAGCTCGCCCTCGAGGCCGTGGTTCCCGAGTCCGTGCTAGTCAGGGAACGTGCGCGCCATGAAGAAGCCACCGACGCCCAGGACCAGAGCGACGGCTGCGACAAGTGCAATGACGACGATTGTCGTCCGCTCACCACGTGCGACTTTTTTCAGTGCGTTCATAAGCATCCTCAGTTTGTGTCGTGTGTCGCATGATCGACTGTGGCACATGGCCGCTTACCACAGGTCGTGCAGCTACGGACCAACATGCCAGCAACCTCACCATAATTCGTGACACGAGCAACATACAACCTCGTTCCGTAGGCAAGACACGCTTGACAACGCGCTGCTCTCGAACCGCACGCCCCAGGCCACCCCAGGCCACCCCAGGCTCCATAACCCAACCCAGGCCTCGTACCCAACCCAGGCCCTCGCACCCCAGGCTCCATAACCCAACCCAGGCCTCGCGCAGGCCCCCACACCCTCAGTTACCCAACAATGTCGCATGCAATTCCCCACAACTCTTTCAATGTTTGAAATCGGATCGTTGAAATCATGCGGTTTTCGTGAGGTCCTAAAGAGACCGCGCCGGGGAATTGCATGCGAAATCTCTGAGTTATCCACAGATTGTTCAAACAGCTCACACGAAGCGACACAAAGTAGCATGATGTATCTATGGATCTCAATGAAGAGCTACGTAAACGCCATGGAATCACGAAACTATCGAGCTTGCGCCACGCAGAGCTCACTCCTTCGATGCTGCCAGCCGGCATCAGTCACTACCGGGGCTGGATCTACGATCACACCAGATTCACGTTAGATCAGGTACGTGCTTTCGTATACAACGCTTGCCTCTCGTGTGTAAGCGCTGCGAAGTTCTATGACCTACCGGTTGCCACTGGGGAACTCCCACCGCAGACTCATTTGTCGGTCAGACACAGCCGCGGAATGCACTACTCAAAGCTCCGCCGCTTCGACGATGTGTGCATCCACTGGGAGCCTGTCCTCAGCAAAGAAGAAGAACGCACGCACGTAGCCAGCATCGGGACGGTGTTGGAGCGAGTGCTCGTCTGTATGCCACTCAAAGTCTCACTCCCAATGCTCGATGCCGCGCGTAACCGTGGCCTCTACGACGTCTCAACGCTTGCTATCCCTCCAACTGGCAGCCGGCTTCCTCACCTCAGAGAGGCACTCTCCCTGTCGTCGGAGCGCGCCCGATCGATCCTCGAAACCGTTGCCCGCTTGCAACTCATCGACATGGGGCTGACACCGCAGGTCGGAGTCTGGATCGAGGGAGTCGGCGAGGTCGATATGATCATCCTTGACTTCATCGTCATCGAGGTGGACGGCTGGGCTTTCCATTCCTCGAAAGAACAGCGCGAGAAGGACCTCAAGCGGGATCGAGAACTTCTCCGGCGCGGATACGTCGTCCTTCGATTCACCTACGATGACGTCATGAATGGCGATTTCGCGCGGGAGGTCCCGATATCGGTGGCAGCCCTCCGTCGCCTCGTCCCTGAAACCGGACTAGAAGACGCACACGCCACCGTGAAGAACGCTGGCTTCCTCGACATCCTGAGCGGATACCTGCCCAGTTATCACCTTCAACGCTAATTTCGCATGCAATTCCCCCGCAACTCTTTCAATGTTTGAAATCAGATCGTTGAAATCATGCGGTTTTCGTGAGGTCCTAAAAAGACCATGCCAGGGAATGCATGCGAAAGTGAAGATGCTATCCAGAAATCAGTCAGCACAACGCGCAGGCTAGTCAGCACGCCGTACCGGTCAGCTGAGAAGCTGCAGGATCTGCGGCGTGACTCGTTCGATGACGTCGAGGGTGTCGAGGAAGTCCTGGTGGCCGCCGTACCACGGGTCGGGCACGTCGCCGCTGCCCTCGGGGTCGAGGTCGCGGTACGAGGCAGATGCGCGGGGCGTCGACGGAGCGCAGATCGGAAGCGGATTCCGGCGCACCCTCGTAGTCGACGCCCGCACGTTGGGCGAGCCGCTGGAGCACGCCGAGGTGTCGCGAGGTCATGGCGAGGATCAGGTCCCACTCCCCTAGCTCGCCGGGGCGGATCTGGCGCGCGCGATGGTCGGGCACGGCGTACCCGGCGTCGCGCAGGACGCGGGCGGCGCGGCGGTCGATGGGGTTGCCGGCTTCCTCGTCGGACACGCCGGCGCTGTCGACGACGACGTCCACGCCGGCGCGCGGCGGCCTGGTCGAGGATCGCGTGGGCCATCGTGGGCGGCAGATGTTGCCGGTGCACACCATCAGGACGCGGGTCGGGCGGGTCGCGGTCGGTTCCGTTCGTTCGGGGCGGGGAGACAGGCACGAGGCCGGGGCGGGGCTCCGGGGGCGCCGCAGGGGCGAGCGCGTGGCTCCGGGGCGCAGGGCGCCGCGGCGTCAGACCGTGCCGCGCAGGGGCGCGCAGTAGGGCGCACGCATGCTGCGGGGAGGCGGTGCCGCGGGCGGCCTCAGAGGAGCGTCAGGTAGGCACGGACGGCCTGGGCGCTGTGGGCGGCGGCGAGGGGGCCGTCCATGTGAAGGCCTGGTCGGCGGTGGGCCCGCACAGGTCGGAGACGGCTCGCAACGAGATCCAGTCGACGCCGGAGGACCAGCAGACTTGGGCCATCGCGCAGGTTTCCATGTCGGCGCCGATGGCGTCGGGGAAGCGTTCGCGCATGGGGCCGACGTTGGCTTCGGTGCAGAAGGAGTCGGAGGAGACGATGCCGCCGGCGCGCACGGTGTGGGTGATGAGCTCGGGCAGCTGGGCGACCCGCGCGACGGCGGCCTCGGAGGAGATGTAGTCGACGGGCATCTGGGGGACTTGTCCCATGGCGTAGCCGAAGGCGGTGGCGTCGGCTTGCCCGTAGATGGCGCTCGTGCCGGCGGCGATGTCGCCGACGTTGATGTCGGCGGCGAGCCCGCCGGTGGTGCCGGCGGCGATGACGATGGGCGCGTCGACGAGGGTGAGGGCGCGCGCGGTGGCGGACGCGGCGTTGGCCAGGCCGATGCCGGAGGTGACGACCAGGACGGTGCGTCCGTCGAGGAGGCCGAGCGCGAAGCGTTGGGTTTTCATGGTGCCGGCCAGGACGGCCTGGGGGGTTTCGTCGTCGCCGATGGGGGCGAGCGCGTGGAGGAGGGGCGCGGCCTCCATGTCCATGGCGGCTTGATGATGGCGTCGACGCGGGGGGCGTGCGGGGAAGCTCAGGTTCATGCGTCCATGGTAGGGGACGAGGCCGGGTCGGGTCGCGCTCGCCCCGCGCGGGACCGCGTCGTATGTGTACACTCCTTTCCTGGGTCCCCCAAAAGTCGCACGTAATTTAACACGGTCATTTTTGGACATAGCCCACAAACGTTGCAATCCCAACGATGCAATTTCAAAGTCTGAAATACGCACAGGGGAATTACGTGCGACATTGTTGAGGAACCACGGCCCCTGGGCCGGGTCGGAGCCGGGACGAGGCCTGCTTAGGGTCGCGCTCAGCCCGCGCGGGGGGCAGCGTTGATGCGCTCCTCCCTTTTCTGGCTCCCCCAAAAAGTCGCACGTAATTTAACACGGTCATTTTTGGACATAGCCCACAAACGTTGCAATTCCAACGACCCAATTTCAAAGTCTGAAATACGCGCAGGGGAATTACGTGCGACATTGTTGAGGAACCACGGGGCCGGGACGAGGCCGGGACGAGGCCGGGGCCGCGAGCGCGCGCCGGGGCCTCGCCCGCTACTGCTTACCGCGCTCCTCGAGCATCTTCTTCAGGGCGGCGGTGCGGCCCGCGTCGATCTCCTCGTCGGTGATCTGTTCGGCGGAGGCCAGCAGGTCGGGGGCGTGCGCGTCTGGCGGCGCATCGCCGGACCTCGGGCCCCGCCGGGCTCTCCAGCAGCACCGGCCCCTGCCGGCACCGCCGGCACCGCCGGGCTCTCCAGCAGCCCAGCCCCTGCCAGGCTCTACGGCCCCGCCGGGCTCTCCAGCACCGCCGGACCCGGCCCCGGCCTCGTCCCCGGAATCGGCGGCAAGCGCGCCAGCGGCAGCGCCCTCGAGTGCCTGGGGCTCCCTCGTTCGTGCGCTTGCGCGAGCGCAGCCAGATGACGGCGGCGATGACCAGGATGACGACGACGGACGCGAGGACCGCGATCATCCAGGGTTTCATAACGGAGCCCTTGACCTGCGCGGCTTCGGCGGCGACGGCGTCGTCGTCCATGGGGACGCGCTCGCCGGTGACGAGCAGGCGGTGGGTGTTGATGCCGTAGGGGGTGCAGGTGATGAGGGTGGCCAGGTCTTTGCCGTCGACTTTGTTGAGGGATTCGGTCTCGGTGGGTAGGACGACGCGGATGTCGGTGACCTCGTACTTGAGGTGGCGGCCGGCGGTTTCGATGTAGAAGACGTCGCCGACCTTGACGCTGGTGAGCTGGTCGAACATGGTGGCGTTGCCCAGGCCGGTGTGGCCGGTGAGGACGGTGTGCGTGGATTCGCCGCCGACGGGCAGGGCGGTGCCGAAGAGGTGGCCGATGCCCTTGTCGAGGGTGGCGTTTTCGGTGCCGTGGTAGATGGGCAGGTTGACGTTGATTGACGGGATTTTGATGGTCGCCATGACGTCGTTGAGGTTGAGCTGGCTCAGGTAGTCCTGGTATTGCGCGGTGCCGGGGCGTTGGGCGTCGAGCCAGGGGTCGAGGATGGGTGACTCGGAGGCTTTGAGGTTGTATTCGTCGGCGCGGCGCAGGGACTCGGCGACGGCGTCGGGGCCGGCCTGGTCGGCGACGGTGCTGAATTCGGAGGCGATGCGTTCCTGGCGCTGGTTGTTGTACTGGGTCGCCAGGACGGGGTAGAGGAGGACCAGGATGCCGGCGAGCAGCAGGATCGGGGGCGCGATGGTGAGGAGACGCCACTTGAGGGGTGTCTTCTTCTTGTCGGGCGCTTGGGTGCTCACGCTTTCTCCGTTCATTGCCGAGGCCGTGGAAGTTTGTCTGGTTACAGGGTAGTACCGCTTGGGGGCGGTTGCGGGCAACGCGAGGGGGTGTGGACCCGCGGGTCCACACCCCCTGTGTCGCTAGCTAGCGAGGATCAGGCGTCGGCCTGCTCCTTGCGGCGCTTGTTGGCCAGCGCGATCGCACCGGAGCCGCCCACGAGGAGGGCGCCAGCGCCGATCAGCACGCCGACGCCGGCAGCACCGGTCAGCGGCAGGTTGAAGCCACCGTTCGTGCGGGACGTCCTTGACGGTCGTCGCGAGGGTGTACTCGTTATCCTTGGTGGAGTTGGTCTGCAGGACCTGGAAGGCGATCGGGCGGGTCTGGAGCTCGAAGCCGTCGGGGGCCTTGACCTCGACGAGGCAGTAGTAGCCGGGGTTGGTGACGGCCTCGTTGTTCTCCCAGTCGTTGTTGCGCAGGCCGTCGATGGTGACCTCACCGTTGGCGTCGGTCTCGAAAGTGGTCATACCGGCGGGGCTCAGCTTCTCATCGAGGCTCGCGTCGACGGACCTCGAAGTTCGCGGTCGGGGTGGACTGAGGCGTGCACTTGTAGACCTCGAACTGGGCGCCCGAGAGCTTGGTGGCGGCATCCTGGCGGAGACTCGGTGATCTTCACCTTGCCGAACTTGGAGACGACCTCGAGTGCGGGTAGTCCGGCGGGGGAACCTCACCCGAGTTGGGCTTCCAGCCATTGGAGGGGCGTTGGGGAGCAGGACGGCCTTGTTCTCGAAGAGGCCGTTGGTGCCGACCTTCTCCTTGACGGTGCCGGACAGGTCCATCTGGACCTTGGTGGTGTCGTCCTTGCGGTTGTCGAGCAGCTTCTGGCGGCCCGCAGCGGTGAACTCGGCGGTCCAGAACATGGTCTTGTTGTCGGTGCCGGTGGCGGAGATCAGCTTGTAGTCGGTGTCCTTGACGAGGGCGACCTCGCCGGTCTTGCCGTTGATGAGCTTCAGGGCGACGTTCGCCTCGGGCAGCTCGACGCGCTTGTCGTACTGGTCGACGACGTCGTAGTAGTCGAGGGCCTGAGCGGCGGGCACGTCGGACTTGATGGTGTAGGAGATCTCGGAGCCGATGGCCGGGGTGGTATCGTCCTTGACCGTCTTATCGACGCCGGCCTTGGAGTTCTTCGGGTAGGCGTGGACGTCGTAGACCCACTTGTTGAGGTCGGTCGGGTGCGTCATGGGCACCGTGATGATGAAGGGCTTGGAGCCGACGTAGCCCGCGGGGGTCTTCGTCTCGGTCACGATGTAGGCGCCGAGGGGGAGGCTGTCGAAGGTGGCCAGGCTGCCGCCGGCGGTGGTCTTCCTGATGGCAGCGTCGGTGCCATCAGCCTTCGCGGTATCAACGTTGCCGTTGTAGCCAGCGAGCTTCTCCCAGCCGGCCTGCGTGGTGAGGTCGACGTTGGTCAGGCGCTCGACGGTGAACTCGGCTCCGTCCAGCGGCGTGCCGGTGGCGGTGGCGTCCTCGAGGCCGTTGCCAGCGGCGGTGCCGTTGGTGTCGTCCTTGACCAGCTTGTGGATGGTGATGGAGCCGGTCTTGGTGGCGTCGAGGTCGACCAGCGACGGGGCGCGCGTGACGGTGGCGGCCAGGCCGAAGGCGGGGGCAGCCTGGGTCGCGGAGGTGGCGGCGGGCAGGGCCAGCGCGCCGGCGGCGACGGCGAAGGCTGCGAGCAGGCTCAGGCTGCGGCGGGTCTTCGTGGTGCTCATGGGTTTTCTTTCTCCTGTGTGTGTGATTTCGGGAGTTTTTCTTGATGGTGGGTCACCGTGGTCACGGGATCCTCATGGGTGGCTCAGGCGAGTGCCTTGCGCCTCTTGGTGGTGACCACGGTCATCACCATCGCCCCGGACATGAGCGCCGCTGCGACGCTCGATGTAGGGGTAGATTCCGGTGCTGCCTGCCTTGGGCAGCTCGCCGACCTGGGTGTCCCTTGACGACCAGGGTGGCCTTGCGGGTGCCGGCAGCCATGAAGCCCTGTGGGCCGGAGGCGCCGGTGGCCTCGGAGGAGAACGCCTGGACGGCGCTCGTGGCCCACTTGGCCTGGTCCGTGAGGTCGGCCGCGAGCTCAACGTTCGTGCCGGAGCCGTCCGCGCGGGCGGTGGTCAGCTTGAACTCGAGGGGCTGGGGCAGCAGGGAGTGTCCGGCGGGGGCCTTGGTCTCGACCAGCCAGTAGGCGGTGTCAAGATCGAGGTCGTTGACGCTCCAGTAGTATCCGTCGGTCGCGGTTCCCTGGGTCAGGGTCTTGACCACGGTGGCGTTCGCATCCGTGTTGGGGTTGGACTTGTAGATCGCGAACTCGGCGCCCTTCAGGGGTACATGGCCGCGTTGTTCGGACCGATGTACTGGTTCGAGGCGTCCGCAAAGGTGGAGCCGGTGTTCTGCGTGCCGGCCTTCACGATCACGAAGTCGTGGGGGACGGTCGGGCCACAGGCCTTGTTGTTGCTCGTACCGTCACTGTCCTTGCCATTCTCAGCCAAGACCTCGTTGAAGAGACCCTTGCCGGGAGCGAGCTCGTTGTTACCGTTGACGGAGCAGGCCAGGTCGGCCTCGCTGTAGCCGGCGGCCGCGGGGTTACGGGTCACCGAGAAGCGGATCCAGTATTCCTTGGTGGCACCGGGGGCCAGCTCAACGCCGTCGGTCAGCGTGTAGAGCGCCGCCGGTAGCGGTCGCGTCGGCCGCGGAGTCGAGGCCCGCCTGGGTCTCGGCGATCTTCGCGGAGTTGATCTCCAGGCCCTTCGCGAAGTCGGGCTTGTCGGTGAGCTTGCCGGTGTTGGCGGCCAGCGAGCCGTCGTTGGTGGCGACGATCTTGTAGTCCACATTGAAGGTGGTGGCGCCGCCGGCGCCGCCGTTGTTCTCGATGGACTTCTGGACGCGCAGCTTGGGAGCCTGGTATTCGTTGACGAAGGTACAGGGTGATGGGGGCTGCCTCGTTGGACGCTGCGCCGCCGACGTTCTTGAAGTTGACGCCGCGCTCGGTCTTGGTCACGGCGACGTCTTCACCGATGCCGTTGACGCATTGGATGTCCTTGAGGTTCCACTTGTCGTCGCCGCCGGTGCTGATGTCCTTCTCCGTGATGGTGAAGTCGGAGTTACCGACTTCGAAGGGGATGAAGGTCGAGTCGTACTTCGCGTTCGTCTCACCGAAGCCGGTGGGGGTCAGCGACGCGGCCGGGTCGGCTGCGGAGATGTACGAGGTCTTGGCGGGAGCAGAGGAAGCCGTGGGCTTCGAGACGGTCACCGTGCCGGTGGTTGCCGGGGTGCGCTCGTGTTGTCCGCCCAGGTGTCACCGGTGGTCACCGCGAAGTTGGCGGCGGGAATCGTCGGGTTGGCACCCGAGGGGTCCTCGACGGACTTCACGATGCGCACGCTTCGCTCCTCGGTGATGACGCCGTAGAGGCAGCCGTAGTTGACCGAGAGCTCCTGCGTCACGAAGGTGTCGGTACGCTTGGCATCCGCGGGCGGTGTTGCCGGGCAGTCAGCCGTCGGGATGGAGTTGAAGTTGTCCGGGGTCAGGAAGTTGGTCGCGTTCGTCGCGGGGACAAAGCCCCACAAGTGCAGACGGTAGGTGCGACCGTTCTTCGTGAAGGTACGGTCCGAGGTCGTCTTCTGCAGCTTGACGGTATCGGAGACGTAGGGGTTCTCGTTAACGTTACCCTTGAGCGCCAGGCCACTCGATGGGCAGGGCCCTCTTCGTGGTGATCTGGTTGAAGGGCTGTTCGGCACCCTTGTTGTAGTACTGGCTGTACAGGTCGTACTCGCCGTTGCCCCTCGCCCACGTACTTGACGCAGTAGTAGCGTCCGGAACGGGATTCGGGCAGGTTCGTGTAGCCCTGCGAGCGGTCGGCTGCATTGACCGGGTTCGGCTCGTAGGCCGTTCCAATAAAGACCTGCTGGCCGTTGGCGGGGTCGGTCACCCACTTGGGCGTGCCGTAGTAGATTCCCTGATCCATCACGGCGTCACGCAGGTACTGCACGCCAGAAGCCGGAAGTGCTCGTTCCGTCGCATCCTTACCGTTAATACCGATGTCCGTACGGCAGGGTACCGCTGCCAGCGATACCTTCAGTCTTCACATAGGCACCGCCCTTGCGGTACATGATCGTCGAGGACAGGGTGTTGAAGGTTTCGTGGTTGACGAAGGGGTATGACTCACCCGTGTCGCCGGGGATCAGACCGGTCAGCTGCAGGTTCAGCGAGGAGTGCAGGTAGGGCTGGATCTGGGCAGTACCACCAATCGGCAGGTTGTTGTGGCGGATCGCGCCAAGCAGGAAGGTCTGGCCGGGCTCGACCTCGCCGGGGTTGTTCGGCTTGAAGCCGATGGCACTCTGGCCGTTCACCCAGATGGTTTTGCTACCTGCATTCTTCCACTTGTCGAAGTGGGCTTGCATCCACGCCTTGCTGGCGGGCGGGTCACCATAGTCGACCGACTGATCGTCCCACTTCCACGGCATACCGCGGGCGATGTAGGTCCACGCGTCGTTCGCCTTCGCATAGGGACCGCCAAGCGTCGTCGTGGTCGGCGTATCGCCCGTGCGGATCCGGTTCTCCGTCATGCCCTTGACGATGCCGTAGCGGATGAAGTTGTTGTAGTCCGTGCTCGTGTCGGTCTCGGAGTTGTTGGTGACGCCTTTACCCATCCACGCGGAGACCTCGCCGACATCGATCTTGGTGGCGGCGGGCTCCTGGGCGGCCTGGGCGGCCTGAGGGGCGGCGACCTGGGAGACGACCAGCGTGCTGGCCGCAGTAGCCACGACGGCCAGGGCGGCCAGGGCGCGGGATGCTGCTCCTGTTCGCTTGGTCCGCGCGTGGCCCGCGCGCTCGACTTACTGTCATCGATCGTTCTCCTTGACGTTCTTGCGCTGTGTTGTGACCGGAGGGACGTCCGGTTCGGTTTTTCCACAACCTTGATGACACACAGCCCTACGTCGCGGTTACTGAAAAATGCAAACCCCATTTTTCACGACTTTGCTAGTGGGCTACGTTACAGAACAACAGTCAAGCCGTCTTTCCGCAGGATATCGCGGTTTGACCAGCTGGTATCTATTTGCCTTATCGCTACGTGAGTAGCCAAATTGTTATTTTTAACGGCTGGCAACAAATCCGATCGCGGAACTATACAGAGCTTGACACCCTCCCTAATAATTCACCGCTGAGCCAATTTTTCCAGCCGCTCAACCGCCCCCTCGCCCTCCGACCCACCCCTCCAACCCACCCTCCGAGCCATCCCTCCCACCCCCAAAGTCGCACGTAATTCGGCTACCCGAAAATTCGGCACCACCCACAAACGTTGCAATTCCAACGGTCTGGTTTCAAAGTTTGAAAAGGTTTACATGGAATTACGTGCGACATTTCCGGGCAACCACCCCGACACCCGGACGCCACCCGCCGACCCCCTTCACCACCCCACCCCAAAAGTCGCACGTAATTCGGCTACCCGAAAAATCAACACCGCCCACAAACGTTGCAATCCCAACGGTCTGGTTTCAAAGTTTGAAAGGTTTACATGGAATTACGTGCGACATTTCCGGGCAACCACGCCCTAACGGTGCCCACACACGCCCGCACACGCCAACACGCCAACGCAGCTCCGCACCACCGAACCTCAGGGCGCCCGCCACCGCGCCCCAGCCTCGTCACAAGCACCCGCGACCGCGCCCCGGCCTCGTCACGCGCAAGCACCCACACCCCTGCACAATAGGGGCGCATGGATCTACGCCCCTGTCGCCCTCGTGCCCGTCACCGCCTACGACCCGTCGCGCCCGACCCCCGCCGCCATCGTCTCCGGCGAGGTCGCCGCGCACGACGCACCGCACCCCCTGTCGGTCTTCGACATGTTCCGCATCGGGATCGGGCCCTCCGTCACACACGGTGGGCCCGATGCGCGCGGGCCTGGCCTTCACGACGGAGCTGACGACCCTCACGCCACCCTCGCGCATCACGATCGACCTGTTCGGGTCGCTGGGGGCAACAGGGCCGCGGACACTCAACGGACCGCGCGGTGCTCCTGGGCCTGGCGGGCTACGACCCAGAGACGGTGGACATCCACACGGTGGAGGCGATCCTCCCGACGCTGGCGAGCACGGGGACCCTCACGCTGCCCTCGGGCACGCGCGTGCCCCTGAACATCGCCGAGGACATCCGATTCATCCCACGCACGGTCCTCCCCTATCACGTGAACGCACTCACGATCACCGCGAGCGGCGGCGACAGCGACACGATCCTCCAGCGCACCTACTACTCGGTAGGCGGCGGCTTCGTCATGCTGCAGACGAACGACGACCCGCTTCACCCCGAGGTTTCCTCGCTCGCATCCAGCCAGGCCGGCGTCGGCATCGACGTTCCCGCGCCGCACCCCTTCGCGTCGGGCGCCCAGCTGCTCGCCCAGTGCGAGGCGTCAGGCCCTGAGCGTCGCCGAACTGGTGCGCGCCAATGAAGAGGCAGTGCGCCCACGCGACACCCTCAACGCCTACCTGGACCGCATCGCGGACACGATGTTCGACTGCGTAGACGCGGGCACGTCGGCGGCGGGCATCCTGCCGGGCGGCCTCGACGTGCCGCGCCGCGCCCGAGCACTGGCCGGCAAGCTCGCGCGTCGCCTGACGGGCGCACCCGGGGATTCAACGGACGAGGCCGGGGCCCGGCTCCGGCGCTCACCGCTCGGGATCCACGGCATGGGCGTCGACGATAGCCGACCCGATGCGAGCCATGGACTGGGTAAACCTGTTCGCCCCTGGCCGTCAACGAGGAAAAACGCGGCCGGCCACCGGGTTGTGACGGCGCCGACGAACGGCGCGGCGGGCGTCATTCCGGCGGTCCTGGGCTACCTGGTGACCCACTGCCCAGAGACCGGCTCGGCGCCCGGCGTCGCGGCGGGGCCCGCCACGGAAGACGGGGCGCGCGCGCCGCTGTGCCCACATCCGCATGACTCCCCGGCCTCCGCCCCCGCCTCCGAGGCCGGCGCGGAACCCGGCGACGAGGCCCCGGCCTCGTCCGTCGAGGAATGCGCGGCCCGCCGCCGCGCCCTCGTGCACGAGTTCCTGCTGGCTGCGACGGCGATCGGCGCGCTCATCAAGACGAATGCGTCCATCGCGGGCGCGGAGGTCGGCTGCCAGGGCGAGGTCGGGTCGGCCTCGGCGATGGCGGCGGCGGGTCTGGCGCAGGCCCTCGGCGGCACCCCGCAGCAGGTGGAGAACGCGGCCGAGATCGCGATGGAGCACTCGCTGGGGCTGACCTGCGACCCGGTGGCGGGCCTCGTGCAGGTGCCGTGCATCGAGCGCAACGCGATCGCCGCGGTCAAGGCGATCAACGCTGCGCGCATGGCCCTGTGGGGCGACGGGCGACACATGGTGAGCCTGGACGTCGTCATCGAGACGATGCGCCAGACCGGCAACGACATGCTGTCGAAGTATAAGGAGACGTCGGAGGGGCGGCCTGGCCGTCAACGTCGTGGAGTGCTGACGGGGTCGGGCGGGCCCGGGCCGCCGAGCCGCGCCGAGCCGCCCCCGTGCCCCGAGCCCCGAGCCGCGCCCGATCACCCGCCGCGCCCCGAGCCACCCTAAAAGTCGCACGTAATTCGATTGCCTGAACTTTCAACAACACCCACAAACGTTGCAATTCCAACGATCCGATTTCAACATTTGAAAAGGTTTACATGGGAATTACGTGCGACATTGTTGAGGGAACCATGTAGCCGCGCTCCACGCCCGCGCGCCCTGAGCCATCCCTAGACCCACCGGGCCACCAGGGCCAGGTCGAACACTCTCTAAAAGTCGCACGTAATTCGATTACTTTAACATTCAATAAAGCCTAGAAACGTTGCAATTCCAACGATCCGATTTCAACATTTGAAAGGTTTACATGGGAATTACGTGCGACATTGTTGGGGAACCATGACATCATTGGGGGACCATCGGGACCATGGGTCACCAGGGTCGCGCACCCGCCGCGCCCCGCACCCAGCACGCCCCCGGGCAGACAAGGGGCCAAGCAGCCCACACACCCCAAGCGCGCAGAGAAACGGGTCGACCGAAACTCGCTTCGAATGACTATCCCCACAAACCATCCAGGCGTGACAAATGTTTGCACGTGCCTATCAGCACAGATAGCATGACCACTAGTCAGTTTTGTAATAACCACGGGCCCCGGGACGACGGAGTACTCATGCATCGCACATCCACACACGGCCACGCCACGCCCGCGTTGCCCCACTCGGCCGTTCACGCCCGGCGCGCGGCGCGCGTGGGCCGCGAGCGCATCGGCACTCCTGGTGGGCCTCGTCGTGGCGCCCCCGCGCAGGCCGCGCAGGCAGCTCAAACCACGCAAGCCGCGCAGGCCGCGCAAGCCGCGGAGGAACCCGGCGGCGCCTCCTTCACCATCAACAACGTCGCCTCGATTTTTCACGGACTCGGTCGTCAACAACTCGCCCATCGAGCGCACCTACCCCTTCATCGACCCCAGTGACGAGCCGGGTGTGTGGGACTACAACTTCCGCCGCCTCGTCTACTACGGCACGGTCGAAGATACGCGCAACCAGGTGGACCGATACGCCTACATGGAGACGAACCGGCCGAACATGTGGTCGCGCGACGGGTGGGTGAAACCACTGGACCAGTGGGGGCCGTGGCCGGGCGGCTCGCTGCAGGACGGGTCGGGCTGGAAGCGCGCCCAGTGGCTGGAGTCCCTCGCTGGCGTCGCAGGGCTACTGGAGCTACACGACGCGCTCGCTGCCGTGGGGTGAAAACCCGGAGGAGAACGGCGTCATCTTCTACAACAACGAGACGACGGTCCAGGGCAAGATCGCGCCGTGGAAGCAGACTGCGATGATGGCTTCCAGCCGGCCTCGCCGGGCACAGTCGCAGCCGGCAAACCCTTCCTGCTGGGCACGCTACGCAACAACAACCTGCCGATTTTCAACAACTTGGAACGAGGCACGGGCAAGAACCAGAAAACGCTGACCGATATTGGCCCGCAGCGGTATTTCCACGGGGACCTGAACCTGCGTATTCAGGGTGACGGTTTCGCCATGCAGGGGCGATCCCGTGGGACATCGAGGAATCTCAGGATGACACGGAGACGACGGTCGTGCCGCGCGCGGCGGCGCCTACACGGTGGTGGCCAACAGCGTGTGCGACACGAACCCCTGACGGATCGGTGGCCGCGAACGGTAGCCGCCGCAAGATCAGAGGCAAGTTCACGGGTCCGGCACGCCTCTACAACCCGGAGGGCCGCAATACCGACCAGTGGCTGACAGGTAAGACCGTGTGCGCCCAGCACGTCGGCGCGGGCAACGGAAGCTACGACCTGTACAACAAGGGCCAGAAGGGCCATATCAACCAGACCGCGGGCTGGGCGAAGGCGCAGCGCGCGGAGAACGACTGGCCGGACGCCGTCGATATCTCCCTGCGCACCCCGGCCTCGAACGACACGGTCTCCATCTCCACCTCCACACTGCCCGACACGGTGTGGGAGAAGGACGGGATCCGCTACCGCATGACGATCTGGGGTTTCACGGACAACGGCCGCAGCGCCTCGTGCCCGGCCGCTCCCCCGGAGGGCGCGCAGCCGGTCACGTCCATGAGCACGCCCGAACTCAACATGAGCTTCGCGTGCCTGTACGCCTCGATCACGCAGGAGCGCTACGTGCGCATCCACAAGGTCACCGAGATGGACGGCGCAGGCGCGGGCGCGGCCCAGCCGTCGGCGACCTTCACCTCCACCGCCACCCAAGACGCCGTTGACGCGCCCGCCGGCGCCACGGCCTCGTCGCAGACCCCGGACGGAACCGCGGTGTCCGGCTGGGTCGAGGACGGCGCCTTCAACCAGACGCTTACCCCCTCCGGCCTGGGCGAGTCGAAGCGGGCGTCCATGGCCTCGTACCGGGCGTTCCTGGTGGGGCACTCGGATTTCACGATCACGGAAAGCGGCGTCACTCCGGCCGCGCCGGACGAGGAGTGGGCGCTGAGTCGATCTCGTGCGTGAACGGCGCGGGCGAGGCCGTGGCCGCGACCGTGGACACCGACACGAAGAGCGTCAATTTCGCGGGCGTCGGGGCGGCGGCCAGCGCGGCGGCGCAGACGATCGACTGCACGTTCACGAATCGAGCGCGCCGAGCGGACGTCAGCGTCAAGCAGGAGCTCGTGACAAGCGGCGGCAACGGCCCCGTCACCTTCGACGTGGATTACAAGGTGACCGCGACGAATAGCGGGTCGCTGGATGGGGACACGGGCGCCTTGCAGGTCGCTCCCGGTTTCCCCTCGAGCCTGACGATCAACTCGGTGCGCGTGGCCGACACGCAGGAGGGCCTGGGCGCGGGGACCGAGCTGGCCGCCGCGGGCGGGCGCTACCAGATCACGAGCGGCGACCCGCTGCCCGCGAACTCCTCGCGCGAGTACTGGGTGCGCATCAACGTGACGCGCTCGAGGCGCCCACCGTCGACGAGTCGCGATTCTCGTGCCGCTACCTGGGACCGCCGCGCTCGGGATACGGCCTGTACAGCGAGGTCATCGCCGCGTCGGGTCGAGACTCGGACGGCTCGGACAACAATAAGGCGTGCGCCCCCGTGCGCGTGCGAACGGTCGTCATCGCGAAGGCCGGCCGCCAGTTCACGAACCTCCAGTGGCCCGAAATCGCCAACGAGTACGTGGACGCGCAAGGCTACTCCTACTATCCGCTCGCCGGGTCCGAGTTCGCGATCTACGACGTGGACCCGCGCGTGAACGGCTCGGCCACCCCGGTCCTGACCCTGGACGCGTCGAACACCGGCAACTTCCCGTACTACTGGAAGGTGACGACGCTGGCGACGGACAAGAAATACTGGCTCGTCGAGACCAAAGCCCCCGAGGGGCACCTGCTCCTGCCGCAGCCGATCGGCTTCACGCTCAGCGCGCAGCTGGGCGACAGCACGGGCACGAACGTCATGCCCGACACCGGGATCTTCGACCAAAACAAGTGGACGAAGGCCTCCGTCCAGGTCTACAACTCCGGCTACAACGACCTGACGTTGGACGTGCAGGGCATGATCATCGACGGGCAGTTCACAGCGACCATCATGGTGGCCGACCGGGAGGCCCCGACGCTCCCCTACTCCGGCGGGCCGGGCCTGTACCCGTACCTCGCGGCCTCGGCGGCCCCTCATCGCCTCGGCGCTGGCCGCCCGGCGCGCGGCCCACAGGAGGGCCGCACGCTGAGGCGAGACGATACTGACGCGAGGCCCTCAGGAAGGTTGTCAGCTGACGCGAGACGATACTGACGCGCGGCGCTCACAAACGCGAGGTGGGGCGCTGTGGACCACACCCACAGCGCCCCGCCCGTCACTCAACCGGCGTCACTCAACCGGCGTCACTCCGTGGCCAGCGCCTCCGAGGGCTGACCTTCGCGGCCCGGCGTCCCGGCAGCCAGGAGGCGATCAGCGCGGACACGATGGCGACGACGCACACGCCGACCAGCTGCAGCCACGGCACGCTCAGCACGGGAGTAGCTCCTTCGACCGGCAGGCTCATGACGCCAACCCACCCGAAGGCGACGCCCATACCGACGCCGATCAGCGCACCGGTCATCGACAGGAACAGCGCCTCGAGAGCGAGAGGCTCTTCATCTGGCGTCGCGTCAGGGCCGAGGGCCCGCAGCAGGCCGTTCTCGCGGGTGCGTTCGGCGACCGACAGCGACAGCGTGTTGGCCACGCCCACCAGGGACACGAGACGGACACTCCGAGCAGTCCGACGAGGACAAGCATCAGCCGGTCGATGATCTTCGTGTACATCTGGCGCTCCAGGGCGGAGCCGTTGACGCTCAGGTGCGAGTCCTTGAGCAGTGCGGCCTGCACGGTCTCGGCGTCGGCCCCGTCGGCCAGCTGATGATGACCGCCTGACGCTCGAGCGAGGAGGCGATAGAGCGCAGGGTCTTCTCGGAAACCTGAGCCTCCCCCGACGCTGCCGTTCTTGTCGTAGGTGGCGCTCAGGTCCACGCACGTGTCGGCGCACAGGCGCAGCGTCTGCCCGGCCAGGGCCTCGTCGCCGACGCGCACCTGGTTATCGCCCAGCTGGGTGACGGTCGAGTGGGTGACGCCCGTGTAGTCGGGTTCTCCGGTGATCATGACCGACGAGGCCTGGGCCTCGTCCTCCGCCCCGGCTCCGTCTCCGGGGGCGTAGGCGGGCGCGCCCGAGGTGGTCGTCAGGGTGCCGGGGGCGGCGTACTGGGCGACGGTGGCGGCGACGCCGTCGGTGGCCCGCGATGGCGGCCTGCTGGTCGTCGGTGATCGCCCCATCTGTGGACACGGCCATGAGGTCGAAGGGGCGCGCGTCGTTGACGGCGTTGGTCAGGGTGGTGCGCACGGAGGCGGCGCCGACGATGATGGTGACGACCAGGGTCACGCCGATGATGATCGCGGTGCCGGTCGCGGAGGTGCGGCCGGGGTTGCGCATCGTGTTCTCGCGGGCCATGGCGGACAGGGTGCCGGGGAAGGCCGAGCCGAAGGCGCGGGTGAGGGCGGGCAGCAGCACGGAAGCGACGAGCAGCGCGCCGGAGCGCCAGGGCGACCCGCCGAAAGCCCCGAGGAACTTCGTCCCACCGCTATCCGAGCGCCACGCGAGGGCCACCGAAGCATCCGGCCACCGCGATGAGCGCGCCGATGACGAAGCGGACGGTGTGCTTCTTGCGGGCGGCGGCCCCGGCCCTCGTTCACGGGGGCGAGGGCGGCGACAGGGCGCGACGCGGGAGGCAGCGCGGGCCGGGAAGACGCCGACCAGGGTCGTGAACAGGGTGGCGCCCAGCCATGTGAGCGCGAGCTGCCAGGGCGAGGCTCCCGCCAGCGCTGCAACGACGCTAGAGGCCAGGCCGGTGCCCGCCTCCGCGAGCGCGCCAATCAGCCATCCGAGCACGACGCCAATCGCGGACGAGATCGCTCCGATCGCGAGGGCCTCGCGGGTCACGAGCGAGCGAACCTGTCGCCTGGTCGCTCCCAGCGTGCGCAGCAGCGCCAGTTCGCGGGTGCGCTGTGTGAGCACCACTCGGAAGGTCGAGGAGACGACGATAGAGGCCACGAGCGCCGCGATCGCCGGGAAGATCAGCATGATGCCCATCGTCACGGATGCTCCCAGGCGCGCCTGGGCCAGGTCGTCCTGGATTGCCTGGTGCACGCTGGTCACGCTCACGCCCGAGACGCCACTCAAAGCGGAGTTGGCCGTTGCCACCCATTCGTCCTGGGTGGCGCTGGGAGGGTTTGCGTTGCTGTCCACATCCGCTGCGCTGGTGGCGACGATGAACTTCCCGGAGGCGGTCGTTCGGAAGATCGCGGAGAAGCCGCCGTCGGTCACGTAGCTGGCGGGCACGCCCATGCTGATGGTGTTCGAGCGGGTGGTGCCGACGACGGTGAGGGTGCGGTAGTCGCCCTCGGTGAATCCTGCGCGCACGCGGACGGTGTCGCCGACCTTCAGGGAGAGGGCCGCGGCCGTGTGCTCCGGGATGGTGATCTGGTCGTCGGCGGTCGGGGCGGTTCCGGCGCTCAGGTCGAGGTCCGCGAAGGGCTTGGGAGCCATCGGCGAGATGTAGAGGCCGGCGCGCGTCGCGTCGGTCTGGGCGTCGGCGGGCCACTGGGCCATGTGCTTGATGGCGGTGACGCCGCTGGTTGTGCTCAGGGTTTTTCGGCGCTTTCGATGGCGCCTTCGGGAGCGTCGTCGTTTTTGGGAGACGACGATCGTGCCGCCTCGGTACTGGCTGTAGACGCTGGAGGTCAGGCCCGAGGTCATCGCGGTCATGACGATGAGGGTGATGACGATGAAGGCCGTGGAGATGGCGACGGCCAGACCGGTGGAGATGTAACGGCGGCCGTGGGAGCGCAGGTTGGCGCTCAGGAGCGAGTTTGTTGCAGACATGAGATGAGACTTGGGAGTGTGGGCGCGCGCGTTCAGCGCAGCGCAGCAGTCAGGGTTGTCGGCGGTGATGTCGCGCAGGGTCTGAGACGATGCGGCCATCTCGGCACACGAGGACGCGGTCCGCATAGACGGCGGTGGCCGTGTCGTGGGTGACCATGATGACGCTCTGTCCGAGTTCGTCGACCGCGCGGCGCAGCAGGTCCATGACCTCGTCGGTGGAGTGGGAGTCGAGGTTGCCGGTGGGCTCGTCGGCGACGATGACGGCGGGGCGGCTCATGAGGGGCTCGGGCGACGGCGACGCGCTGCTGCTGGCCGCCGGACATTTTCGGAGGGGCGGTGGCTCAGGCGGTTCGCGATGTCCAGGGAGTTGACGATGAGGTCGAACCATTCCTTCTCGGGGGCTTTGCCGGCCAGGCGCATGGGCAGGAGGATGTTGGCGCGCGCATCCAGGGTGGGCACCAGGTTGAAGGACTGGAACACGAAGCCGATGCGGTCGCGGCGCAGCTTGGTGAGCGCGGTGTCTTTCAGGGTGGTGATGTCGGTGTCTTCGACGAAGACGTGCCCGGCGGTGGGGGGCGTCGAGGCCGGCGAGGATGTGCATCATCGTGGACTTGCCGGGCCGGAGGGACCCATGATGGCCGTGAATTCGCCGGCGCCGAAGCCGACGCTCACGTCGTCGAGGGCACGCACCCTGAGCGTCGCCGCTTCCGTGAGATCTTGGAGACGCCCTGGAGTCGGACGATGGACGAGGCCGGGGCCTGTGCGGCCGCAGGGGCCGTGATTGTTGTGTTCGTGTTCATGCATCCATCGTGCGCCTGGGGCGTGCGTCACCGCTACGGAGGTTTCCCCTGATTCGCCCCCGAGGCCACCCGGGGTCGTCTCGGGGGCGATTGGTCCTCCCAACCTAGGGGTGCGACCGAAATTCCCGTGTTATGTGCTTGCGGGGTTGTTGGTCCCTGACCGCACTGCCCGTAGGCGGCGGGCCAGACTGCAGCACCCAGGAGTGATGGCAGAGACACATACCCAAAATTTCGCACGTAATTCGATTACTTAAACATTCAACAAGGCGTAGAAACGCTGCAATTCCAACGACGCCAATTCAATGTTTGAAAGGTTTACATGGGAATTACGTGCGAAAGCACTGAGTGCACGATAGCCGCGCTGGCCTGGCTGCGGTGCCCACAAGTGACGCCGGAGACACGTCCCAGAAATTTCGCACGTAATTCGATTGCATGAACTTTCAACAAAGCCCAGAAACGTTGCAATTCCAACGACGCCAATTCAATATTTGAAAGGTTTACATGGGAATTACGTGCGAAATTGCTGGGCACACCCAAACAGCCCGGTTCACACAAAGCAGCCGGCCCCGGCGCCCGGCCGACAGCGATTAGGACTCGGCAACCTCGCGCGACTCACCCGAAGGCTCCGCCCCGGCCTCGTCCACGGACACCGCGCCGCGCGGCTCGCGCAGGGACAGGCCGCGGTAGCGGTTGATGGCGGCGCCCACGTCGATGAGGCGCGGGCGCGCCAGGAACGCCGGGTAGGGGCGGGCGCCGAACTTGCAGACGGCGTCCAGGCCCTCGGAGGCGAGGCGCCGGGCCGAGCTAGCCATGAGCTCGGGCATCGACTGCTTGCCGGCCATCTCCTCGAGGACGCCGCGCACGCTGCCAGGCGATGGCCTCGGCCTGCCCGGGGTCGACGACTGCGGCGACGTCGGAAATGTCGACGGTCGACCGGTCGATGGTCAGCACGGTCGTGCCCGAGGCCTTGGTGCGCGGGCGGTCCACGCGGGCTTTCGCGGCGGGCACGCGGGGCGGGGCCTCCCAGCTGGTGGGGGTGTCGGTGCGGGGGCGCGGCAGGTCGGCGACGACGGAGCGTGCGCGGGAGGTGACGTCGAGGCAGTGGTAGTTGTCCATCATGAGGACCCGGTCGGCGGCGTCGAGGAAGGCGCCGGAGCCGCCGACGACCATGACGAGGGAGACGCCGGCCTCGGTGAGGGAGGTGACGCGGTCGACGAGCGGCGTGATGGGTTCCTTCTCGGCGGCGACGAGGTCGCGCATGCGCGTGTCGCGGATGAGGAGGTTGGTCGCGGAGGTGTCTTCGTCGATGAGGAGCGTGCGCGCGCCCAGCTCGAGGGATTCGATGATGGAGGCGGCCTGCGAGGTGGAGCCGGAGGCGTTCTCGGTGGAGAAGGACGTGGTGTCGGCGCCGCCGGGCAGGGTGGGTGATGAAGGGTGAGATGTCGACGCCGGTGACGGCTCGCCCGTCGGCGGCGCGCACCTTCGTGGCGGTGGGGTCGGTGGCGACGAGTTCGCGCCCGTCGCCGGGCACGTGCGCGTACACGCCTTGGGCGATGGCCTCCAGGAGGGTGGATTTGCCGTGGTAGCCGCCGCCCACGATGAGGGTGAGGCCCGGGGGTATCGCCATGCCGGACACTTCGCCGGCGTGGGGCAGGGGTGACGGTGGCGCGCAGGGACTCGGGCGCGCTGAAGGCGACGACGCCGTCACCCGTCAGGGGCGTTTCGGACACGCCGGAGCGGCGCGCGAGCATGGCCTCGTCGGCGACGAAGGATACCCAGCCGCGGTCTTCGAGGATGCCCTGGAGGGCGCGGTAGTCCTCGTAGGCGCCGACGTGGGCGAGGAGGCGGGAGCGTTTGCGGGTTGTGTCCGGGTCTTCGGAGACGAAGTCGAAGCAGTCCATGACGATGTTGGGCACGTCGACGTCGAAGAGGCGGGCGGCGCTCTTGCCGAGGATGGTGCGGCCGCGCGCGGGAGCTTGACTTGAAGCGGACTTCGACGCGGTCGGGCAGGACGGTGGCGTAGGAGCGCTGGAGGATGAGGGCACCGGCGCGGGCGATCGTCACGTCGCGTGAGCCGCGGGCGCGGATGGCCTCATCGAAGGAGCGGGCGATGAAGTCCGCGGCGGCCAGGCGCGCGTCGGACGAGGCCAGGGCGGCCTCGGGCAGTCCCATGGCCTCGGGCCGTGCCCAGGCGCGCAGGGACGAGGGCGGGGCGTAGGGATCGGCCTGCACGTGATCGATCGCGAGGGTGAAGTCCCCGTAATCCCAGGCGCCGAGGGCGTTCTTGCAGAAGCCGTAGGGGCGCCCGTCCGCGTGTCGCAGCTGGTCGAGGAGGTCTGCGTCGGTTCCGGACGTCGAGCGTGCGGGGGCTTCGTATCGGGGAGTCATGCTGCAAGTTTACAGGCGGCGCCTGCGAGAGAGGATTCTCGCGGGCGCTGGCGTTGGTCTCATCGCGGGGCGGGCTGGCTGACGGTGGGGAGGGCAGGCTGACAGTGGGGCGGGCCCGGGAGAGTTCCCGGGCCCGCCCCACGAGCGTTGGATGCCTCAGTACGAGGAGAGCCCAATGATGAGATACACGACAAACAAGAGCAAGCCGAGGATCTGCACGATGGAGATGATCATGGCGATCAGGCGGCCCATGCGCGCCTTGTCGAGCACGTCCATGGGCGCGTTGCTTACTTGGGCGCTCGCGACCAGCATGTGGCCCCAGACCCACGCGGGGACCGACGCGAGGAGTCGAAGGTGAAGAAGCTGAGCGCGGCCAGGATGATGACGATCGTCGAGTTCGAACGGATCGACTCGAACTGGTAGGTGTTGGGGGGCGTGTGGGCGGGCTGACCGTAGGTGGGGCCGTAGGCCGACTCGCCGTAGGGGGCTGGCCGGCCTGGGCGTAGCCACCCTGCGCGTATCCGGCCTGGGCGTAGCCACCCTGCGCGTATCCGGCCTGGGCGTAGCCGTTCTGGTCGTACCCGGCGGCGGACTGGCCGTATGCGCTCTGACCGTACACTCCGCCAGTTCCGTAAGACTGCTGCCCATAGCTGGGCTGCTGCGCGAAGGGGGCCTGGTCGGCCGGCGCCTGCTGCGCGTAGGGGTTGACGGGATCACTCATGTGTTGCTCCAAAATGATAGGGCAGGGATTCGCGACTCATACTAGCGCACGAGTCGGACAAGAAAACAGGTCCGAGGCCCGGGAAACACCTGGGCCTCGCGACCGTGGCGGCGCGTCGGTGGCCGGCAGCACCCGCGATGAACAGGCCGAGGACGAGAAAGATCACGCCGATGACAAGACCTGCGACGATGAAGACGATGTGGATGATCGAGCAGATCTTGGCGGTCGACTGGGCGCTGCGCGCCTGGTCGACGACGTCGATGGGGGCGCCGAGCATCTGGGCTTCCTGCAGCATGTTGTTCGCCCAGAACCACATGCCGCCCGACAGCAGGAGTCCGCCGAACAAGAAGCTGAGGATCGCCAGGAGTCGCGCCGTCGAAGCGTTCGAGCGGATCTTCTCAACCGCGGGGTTCACGGCGTACATCGGCTGAGCGTATGCCTGCTGGCCGTACTGCTGCTGGCCGTACGCTTGCTGGTCTGCGCCCGGCGTTGCCGAGGCCTCGGGATCCTCCGCGCCCGGCGTCGCCGACGCGGCAGGGGCCTCGGTGTCGGGGCCTGCTGCGTGAAGGGTTGACGGGATCGCTCATTGTTTCTCCAAAAGAAGGGGTCGTTCTTGCGCCTCCATGCTGGCGCACGGCTCACCACGGGCGAAGAAACGAGGCACGGATTACTCCGCACCTCGCCTCCGACGCGATCGCGTCACATGTTTGCGCCGATGACGACGACCACGAGGATGGCGAGCTGCACGAAGATGAGCGCTGCCGCGGTACCCATCGCGATTCTTGCACGCAGGAGGACATCAGAAGGAGCGCCGAGTTGCTTCGCGGCGTCGTACACGTCGTGCGCCTTCGCGATCCCAATGAGCAGAGAGAGGAACGGGAACCCAAAAAAAGCGGAGCGCGCTGTTGACGATGGCAACGTTCGCCCCTGCCCTTGAGGCGTACCCAATCGTCCGCTCGGGGGTCTTTGGCCAGTTGGGCGCTCGCCTGCACCTGCTGCGAGGGAGCCGACCGCGGGGCCGCGTACTGCTGCCCACCACCCTGGACCTGCCCGGCGTACTGCTGCGGCTGGGCGTACTGCTGGCCGCCCTGCACGTATCCGCCCCCACCCTGGCCCGAGGCGGGCGCCGACTGCGGGGCCGCGTACTGCTGCGGCTGGGCCGCCTGAACACCCGCGTACTGCTGCGAGGCAACCTGGGGCGCGCCACTTGCCCGCTCTGGACGAACTGCTGCTGCCCCTGTTGCTGCGGCTGGGCGAGCTGTTGGCCGCCCTGCACGTGCCCGCCCACACCCTGGCCCGAGGCGGGCGCCGACTGCGGAGCCGCATACTGCTGCGGCTGGGCGTACTGCGCACCGCTGTACTGCTGGCTAGCCTGCGGCGGGGGGTACTGCTGGCCCGCGTACTGCTGAGGGTTGCCCTGCGGCTGACCCGCGTAGGGACTGCGGCCCGGCGTACTGCGCGCCCCCGAACTGTTGCTGCGACTGGCCCGCGTAGGACTGCGGCTGGGCAGACTGAGCCGCCTGTCCCTGCTGCTGGTAAGCCGCCTGCCACTGGCCGCCGGAGACGTTCCCGGCAGGGTTGTATCCATGACTCATGACGAGATCCAATCAGTGTCAGGGGGCGGGCCTAGTAGCCTGCACCAAACGCAAAGGCGGCAATGATGAGCGGGATGACAAAGAAGATCACGACGAGCACGAGGAGACCGATGAGCTCAATAACCGAGCAGATCATGGCCGCCGATCGGGCACCGCGGATATCCGCAATAACGTCTGCGGGGGCGCCCATGGACTGAGCCTCGCTGACGAGGCTCCCTCCCCAGAACCACGCGGGAATCGCCAGCAGCGGCCCCCAGGGTCACGAAGCTGAAGAACGCCATGATGCGCACCATCGTCGCGTTCGAGCGGAGCCGCTCGACGGCGGGGTTGAGCATGTACACGCCCTGGCCGTATGCCGGTTGGCCGTACGAGGCCTGGGGACCGTAGGCGGGACCCCCGCCGTAACCGGCCTGTCCGCCGCCGTAGGCGTTCTGACCGGCGCCGTATCCGGGCTGCGCGCCGTATCCGGGCTGCGTCCCGTAGGCGCCCTGCTCGCCATAGGTCGGCTGGGCGCCGTAGACGATCTCGGTGCTCGGGCTGGTCCCGCCGTAGGGGTTCGTAGGATCACTCATCGCTTACTCCGGTCAGAATTGACGCATTGTTCCCCCGCAATCATACGAGCATGACGCCAAAATGCCGAACGGTTTCCGCGCCCAACTTTTCTGCCACCACCTCAACGCGCCCCCGCCTCGTCCCACGCGCACCCCGGCCTCGTCCCACGCGCCCCCTGCCTCACCTCAACGTGCCCCGGCCTCGTCCCGCGCGCACAAAACGGCGCGGGGGCCGGCTTCCGACCCCCGCACCACCCGCCAAACGGGCGCCACGTCACAGCATGCAGGACACGCAGCCCTCAACCGCCGTGCCCTCCAGGGCCATCTGACGCAGGCGCATGTAGTACAGGGTCTTAATGCCCTTCCTCCACGCGTAGATATAGGACTTGTTCAGGGTCGCGCGTCGTCACCGTGTCCGGATAGAACAGCGTGAGCGACAGGCCCTGATCGACGTGCTGGGTCGCCACCGCGTAGGTGTCGATGATCTTCTCGGGGCCGATCTCATACGCATCCTGGTAGTACTCCAGGTTCTCGTTCGTCATGTACGGCGCCGGGTAGTAGACGCGGCCGATCTTGCCTTCCTTGCGGATCTCGATGCGGGAGACGATCGGGTGGATCGACGACGTCGAGTTATTGATGTACGAGATAGAGCCCGTCGGCGGGACCGCCTGCAGGTTCTGGTTGTCCATGCCGTACTTCGCGACGTCGGCCGCCAGGGCCTCCCAGTCCGCCTGGGTCGGGACCTTAATCGACGAGGCGGCGAGCAGCTCGCGGCACTTGTCCGTGGTGGGCGCCCACCTCGTCAATGTCTTGCGGAAGAACTCGCCGGACGCGTACTTCGAGTCCTCGAAGCCCTCGAAGCGCTCGCCGCGCTCACGCGCGATCGTGCACGAGGCCTTGATGGCCTCGAACAGGACCGTCATGAAGTACATGTTCGTGAAATCCAGCGCCTCCTCGGACCCGTAGTGCACGTGCTCGCGCGCCAGGTACCCGTGCAGGTTCATCTGGCCCAGGCCGATCGCGTGGCTCATCGCGTTGCCGCGGGCAATCGACGGCACCGAGCCGATGTCCGACAGATCCGATACGGCCGTCAGGCCGCGGATCGCCATCTCGATCGTCTTCGAGAAGTCCGGGGAATCCATGGTCTTCGCGATATTGAGCGAACCCAGGTTGCAGGAGATGTCCTTGCCGACGTGCGAGTACGACAGGTCGTCGTTGTAGGTCGAGGCCTCGGACACCTGCAGGATCTCCGAGCACAGGTTCGACATGGTGATACGGCCCTTGATCGGGTTCGCCTTGTTCACCGTGTCCTCGAAGACAATGTAGGGGTAGCCGGACTCGAACTGGATCTCCGCGATCGTCTGGAAGAAGCGACGCGCGTTGATCTTGCGCTTGTGGATGCGGCCATCGTCCACCATCTCGTGGTACTTCTCCGTCACCGAGATCTCGGAGAAGGGCACGCCGTACACGCGCTCCACGTCGTAGGGGCTGAACAGGTACATGTCCTCGTTCTTGCGGGCCAGCTCGAACGTGATGTCCGGGATGACGACGCCCAGGGACAGCGTCTTGATACGGATCTTTTCGTCCGCGTTCTCGCGCTTAGTGTCCAGGAACTGCATGATGTCCGGGTGGTGCGCATGCAAGTACACGGCGCCCGCGCCCTGACGCGCGCCCAGCTGGTTCGCGTGGAGAAGGAGTCTTCGAGCAGCTTCATGACGGGCACGACGCCGCTGGACTGGTTCTGGATCTTCTTGATCGGGGCGCCCGACTCACGCAGGTTCGTCAGCTGCAGGGCGACGCCGCCGCCGCGCTTCGACAGCTGCAGCGCCGAGTTGATGCCGCGCGCGATCGACTCCATGTTGTCCTCGATGCGCAGCAGGAAGCAGGAGACCAGCTCGCCGCGCGCCGCCTTACCCGCGTTCAGGAAAGTCGGGGTGGCCGGCTGGAAGCGGCCGCTCATGATCTCGTCGACGAAGGCGCGAGCCAGCTCAATATCGCCGCGCGCCAGGTACAGGGACACCATGGCCACGCGATCCTCGAAACGCTCCAGGTAGCGCTTTCCGTCGAAGGTCTTGAGCGTGTACGACGTGTAGTACTTGAACGCGCCCAGGAACGTCGGGAAGCGGAACTTGTGGGCGTACGCCTGCTTGTACAGCTCCTTAATGTCCGCGAAGTCGTACTGATCCAGGACGTGCTTCTCGTAGTAGCCCTCGTCCACCAGGTACTTCAGCTTCTCCTCCAGGTCGTGGAAGAACACCGTGTTCTGGTTAACGTGCTGCAGGAAGTACTGGCGAGCGGCCTTACGGTCCGCGTCGAACTGGATGCGTCCGTCCGCGTCGTACAGGTTGAGCTGCGCGTTCAGCGCGTGGTAGTCCAGCTCCCGGGGAGGGAGCTTCCTCTACGCCTGTGTCGGTGTAGTTTTTCTGCCAAAACTGTTCCAGTCCTTCGCGAACTCTGGAGACATCCTCAGGCGTACCGAGGAGCTCGAACTTATACATGTGGGGAACCCCCAGCTTGGCCGCGATGATGTCGCCCGCGATGCAGTAGGCCTTGCCGAAGTTAGTGTTTCCCGACGAGATCACGCCCCTGCACAGGGCCCGGTTGTCGGGGTCGTTGAGGAACTTGATGACCTGCTTAGGGACCGCTCCCTTAATATTTCCGCCGCCGTAGGTGGGCACAACGAGCACGTATTCATCAGTCACGCGCAGGGGCTCATCCTTGGGATGCAACAGGGATTCGCGCAGCCGGGACGCCCAGTTTTTCCACGAAACGGCGGGTGTTGCCCGTCGCCGACGAGAAGTAGACGACGATGCCCATAGTGTTCCTTCCGACTTGTCGGGACGGTGAGCTTCTAGTGTCTCACTCACGAGGCCCGGGCAGGCGCGCGTGAAAGGCGTGTCCCCGTGGGATGGTCGACGCGCCTCCAGGCCGGGTGAGCTCGCCGTTTCCCGGCGGGCGTGCTAGCCGCAGCACATTGGCGTTGGCCCCGGTCAGAGGCTTATCACTCCCCACCGCCGCGCGCACGAGTGCCCGCGTGCGCTCAGGGTTACCCCGGCCTCGTCCCCGCCCAGATACGCGAAAGCTCCCCGGCCTCGCGGCCGGGACTCGTCGGCGCGGCTCAGGCCTGCAGCGCCAGGGGGCTGCGGCGGCGACGGCCTTAATGCGGTCGGGACGGAAGCCGGACCAGTGGTCCTCACCCGCGACGACGACGGGGGCCTGCTGGTAGCCGAGGCCCTTGATGAAGGCGAGGGATTCCGCGTCCTGGGTGACGTCGATCTTCTCGTAGGAGACGCCCTGCTTGTCGAGGGCGCGATAGGTCGCGTCGCACTGGGGGCAGCGGGGCTTAGAGTAGACGGTGATCGACATGTTCGTGTCTCCCTTGCGGCTCGAGGCCGGACGTTTTCTTACCTTGCGGGCTTTCGTGCGGCTCGTTCGCCGCGAACACGACAACACTACACCTTGGGGGCACCCGCGCAAGCGACCCCTAGATGTTGTGTGCGCCGCCCTTGTGGAGGGCAGAGGGTGGACACCCTGTGGACGGAGCGAGCGGTCAGGATCACCCTCCTCTCACAGGTTTGTCGAGGCCGACGAGGGACATGCGCGAATGCGCGCAAACACGTGGGTTTATCGCTAACCCTACAACCTTTCAATCATTTTCTGCAGGCCCCAACACCCCTGTGAACACTGTGGACAGCGTCGTCACCACCCCTGTGCATAACCATTGTTCAACCATGTGAATTGTATTGCGCATCACAGTCTAGCGGAGGGGTTTGGGCGTGTCGCACCCCCGTATCTAGGGGTCGTTGGCAGATAAGCGCCCCTAGATGTGGGGGTTGGGAGAGTCATTTCGGGCGAATGCCTGAAATGCCGCGGAAAGCTGCGCGGGACGGGCTGCCCGGGGGCCAGGCGGGGCCTGGGGGCATGGGTGGGCGGGCCGAGGCACCGCCCAAAGCCCCTACACCGTCACCCACGGGGGAATTGCACCAATAGAGCCGCGACACGCCGACGACACGCCGTAAAACAGCTCCTAATGCTGCAAAACCCCCAGTCACCCGGCAAGAGGGCACGACAAGAATCGAACAGCCCGGCCACGATGCTTGGGAGCGGCTGCAACGACCGCGGCCACGCCAGCTGAATCATCACGAAGCGCAGCCTTGGCGCCGCCGCGCCTTCCGCGGCCCCAGCCTCCGATGTCCCCGACGCGCCGAGTCACGGGCCCGCAACGCAGCTGGCTGAGCAGGTACCACCCCGGGCGACAACACATCCGGAGAGGAAACCAGCATCCGGATACCTTAATAACCTATCCACATCCCCATAACCTATCCGGATGCGCACAACCTATCCGGATAACACCAGACAGAAGCCACGCCCGGGACCGGATGCCCAGCGCGCTGAGCCGCGGGCCCGCGACGCAGCCAACGAGAGACCCACCCACCGACGGGCCGCCGATACCACCGGCCGCCAGCACCGCGCCGCGGCTCCCACAACAGCCGCGGCCCCTTACAGCCCCAGGAAGGCCTTGATCGCGGGCATTTCGCGCACGGCCTGGACCAGGCCTGCGCGGTAGGTGGCTTCGAGGCGCTCGCGCCGCGACTCGGTGTTGTTGATCCACAGGTTGTCGGGCGCGAACACGTAGGCCTGGCCTCGTTCTTCGAGTTCGAAGAGGAAGCGGCGTCCCGCGTTGTAGCGGTCGGTGCGCAGGGCGACGCCCTCGAAGACGGACGAGGAATGAACGGTAGGCGGTGCGCAAGAGGCGCCGACGCTGGCGGGCATGGGGTCTTTGACGAAGTCGCGGGGACGGGTGAGGACGACAGGAGCTTGCGGTATCCCTCGCGCAGGGGCTGGTCGAAGGGCAGGCCTCCGTTGGGGCCGAGCGCGCCGTCGACGTAGGTGTCGCCGTCGATTTCGACGGGCGGCATGAGAATGGGCAGCGTGGAGGAGGCGCGGACGATAGGCCCGAGGGTGTCCAGGGTGCTCATTTCTTCCTTGGAGAACCAGCGTTCTTCGCCGCGCGTGGCGTTGAAGGTGGCGACGCGCGTGGTGGCCGGGTTCGCCAGGAAGGTGTCCATGTTGAAGGGCATGGCGCCGTCGGGGTAGCAGATCTGCTGGTAGATGTACTCGGCGTTGAAGTAGCCGTGGCCTTTGCGGAAGTGTTTGAGCCCGCCGAATTCGGGGTCTTCGACGAGGTCGACGAAGGTTGCGTGTGAGCGGATCGCGTCGCGGGAGGTGAAGTTGCACAGGTGGCTGGAGCCCGCCGAGACGCCGGAGATGTGGGGAAGTTGATGCCTTCGGCGATGAGTCGGCTGACGAGCGCGGCCGTGTAGGGCGTTGCGCATGCCGCCGCCTTCGAAGACGAGGGCGGTGTCGTCGACGGTGACCATCGTGGCGATGGATTCTTCGGGGGTCGGGTAGTGCTCTGGCGTTTCCTTCACGTGTCGACCCTACCGCCGAGGCTTGAACCTACGCGCGCGTACCTCCGGTGAAGACCACGTAGTGATAAAAGAAGAAGCGGAACGCGGTGCCCAGGGCGAAGCCGACGACGTGAGACGGCGATGTTGTCGGCCAGCGCCGAGGTGAACCCGAGGATGTGGTGGGTGAAGAGGAGGCAGAACTGGGAGATGCCGATGCCGCGAGGCGTTGGCGAAGAAGAAGGATGGCTTCGCGCGTGGCGTTGTTCCGGGTGCGGCCGCGGTAGGTCCACAGGCGGTTGGCGATCCACGAGTAGAGGTCGCGGTCACTGCGGCGACGAATTGCGCGGTGTTGGGGTGTCCGGCGAGGATGCCGAGCGGACCGTGTTGGAGGTTGAACGGTCCGGCGTCGACGATGAAGGCGGTGGCACCGACGAGTCCGAGTGGATGAATTCGCGCACCCAGGCGATGAGCCGCTCGGTGAGGCTCAGGGACGAGGCGGGGGCCGCTTCCTCGTTCACCTGTCCGCGGGTGCCGGGCTGAGTAAGAGACAAGTCCGCGAGCGCTGCGGGTCCGAGTGCAGGGGCCGCGGGCTCAAGCACCAGGGACGCGGGTGCGAGCACGGCGGATTCGCGCGAGGGAGCTTGTTCGTCGTTCACTCCCCTAGTCTCGCACGCACTCCCCGGTGTTTCTACCATCAGCCTTGACTGTATGACATCGCCTGGGAGGACACGAATACATATCACCATTCCACAAGGAAGCTCCTCCCAGTTCTCGGGAACACCAAGGTATTCAACCGAAACAGGAGATACTTCGGGGAAGTTATGCAACAGACGTGGAAGTTCGTCGAGCCCCTCCAGATTCATCTTAGAAAGAAGATACTGGATGATGGTGAACTGCGCAAAGCACTTTCCTTTCTTTTCCTTCCCATTCCCCTCTTTCACATCGTCAAGCACGAATCGACGCAGAAATCCGAGCTCATGATCCTCTCCCGTGAGCATGGGACTCTTTGGAAACGTCCTGCTATAGAGTCGACCATGATGCGCGCACACATTTCTGACATCATTAAGACAAAGCAGCCATGAGCTGAGCTGCGATTCTGAAATATTGAGCTGATTGGCAACAGCTCTCCGCTGCTCATCGCGAGCGAAGTCGTACAACATGCGCAAACTTCCCCAATCGAGAACATGCACTGCGACCCAAACTGGCAAAATGGCGTCATACTTTTTCTTATAATGCACGACTGAGTCCTCGTTTGAACGAACCACAGCTGTACTATATTTTTCTAGCCACATTGCACTACTGTTCAGTTGATTGCGCATTATTCTTATCCCAAAGCTTTTTCCCGAGCTTATGTGGACTCAAGTGCATGTATGGATCAACCCGTCCAAGCTCGTGACTGATCATTACCCGAAGCACAATTTCAATTTTCGCTAGCTGAAGCCCCGTGACAGCTCTTAGCTCTTGATCATACCTGTACAGCTTGACCACTTTTTCGATCGTGGTTCCTTCGATAAAGTTATCGGAGAGAAGCGCTGCCTCTGCTTGGACAGCACGATAGGGATAGGAATATCCAGACAGTCTATAGTATCCGATTTCACGAAGGACAGAGCAGAGCAAACTCAAGATCATGTATTTCCATTCCCTCTCGCGGAGAATGGAAATCTGATCATCGACAGACTTAAAGGGTTTGGGCTCCATCGCTCTTCTCCGAAATGTTAAGACCGGCCCTGGACCCTCGTCGGGCGGAACCGGTCATTGTGATCTCATCGTATCACGGCAGCCGCGCACACGCACTGGGTTTGTCCATCCGAGTGCAGTCATGCTGCACGTTGTGGACGAGCACTGCGGCCACCTCATCCTCCCCGGCACCGCCCCGGGCCGCTCAACCACCCGCCACGCCCGGGCCCGCACGCCGCCAGCCCGCACCCGCGGCGACCCGCCCCTCGCCCGCCTCTAAGATGGTCCCCATGACTGAGACGACCCCGCACCCACGCACCCCAGGCCTCGCCAAACCTCCCCAGTTGCCCCAAAGCGTTACGGGTACCGGGTGCGCGACCAGTTCGGGCAGCATTTTGATGACCCGTGGGATTGGTTGCGCGACGGCGAGAACCCCGAGGTGCGCGCGCATCTGGAGGCGGAAAACGCGTGGGCGGACGCGGTGACGGCGCGACGCGCGAGGCGGCCGCGCGCCTCGTGGAGGAGGTGAAGGCCTCGACGGCGCTCACCGACGTGACGGTTCCGATCCGCGAGGGCGAGTTCTGGTACTTTCCGTCGTTTCGCGGAGGGTCAGTCCTACGCGACGCATCACCGCGCGCCGGTGGAGCGCGACGAGGCCGGGGCGCCGATCCCGCTCGTCCCCCTCCGGGCGGGCCCACGCGGGGCGAGGCTCCTCGTCGATGAGAACGAGTGGGCGCGCGGGCAGGAGTTTTTCCGTCTGGCGGACCTGTACCCGTCCCCGGATGGGCGCCTGATCGCGTGGGCGCGGGACACGAGCGGGGATGAGCGCTACACGTGGGTCGTGCAGGAGGCGTCGGGGCGCGTCATCGACGAGGCCGTGGCAGGCGCCGGGTACGGCTTCGCGTGGGCGGATGACTCGCAGTCCTTTATCTACATGGGCGTGGATGATGCGTGGCGCGCGTGCGACGTGTGGTGGCACCGCGTGGGCACGCCTCGCGAGGCCGACGAGCTGCTGCTGGTCGAGCCGGACGAGGGCTTCGAGATGGGGTTCGCGCCCTCGGGTTTCCCGGGGCACGTCGTCATTCATGCCTCGTCGTCGACGGCGGGCCGCGCGTGGCTGTGGCTGCCCGCCCACCCGTCGGTGCGTCCGCTGCCGCTCATGCCGGTGCGCGCCCGCACGCTGGTGTCGGCGGATTCGGCGGGGGACCGCCTGTTCATCGTGCATACGGGGCTCACGCAGGAGGGCTCGCTCGCGCAGGCGATGCTGCCCGGCGGCGGTTCGCCCGAGGCCTTGGCGCGCCTCGGCGTTCCTTCTTCCTCCGCGTATAGCCGCCGGGCGCTGGCGGATCGCACGCCAGGTACCCCCTGCCGGAGGACGAGCCCGCGCCCCTCACCCCGTTCGAGTCGTGAGGGCCGCTGCGCAGCCCCGGCCCCGGCGAGCGCATCACCGACGTCGAGGCCCACGCGGGCTACGTGGCGCTCTCGCTTCGTTCGGGTTCGCTCACGCAGGTCGACGTGTGGGACCGCCGCGAACAGGCGCCCACGTGGAGGCGCGTGGAGGTCGACGCCCCGGTGCGCACGATCACGACCGTGCCGACCCCGTGGACCGATCCGCTGCGCGTGGAGTTCCAGTCGCAAACCGTGCCCCGACGGTCGCCGAGGTGTCCCTGCAGACCCCGGCCCCGGCCTCGTCCTCCGAGGACACAAGCGAAAACGCGGCCCTGAGCACGCGGATCCTGCGCACCCACGAGGCGCCCGGCTGGGACCCCGCCGAGTACGTTGAGGAGCGCGTGTGGTGCTCGCGCGCGACGGCGCGACCCGCATCCCCGTCACCCTCATCCACCACCGCGACGCGCGCCCGGACGGCACGCACGCGGGCTGGCAGATCGGGTACGGCTCGTACGAGGTCAGCTACGACCCAGAGTTCGAGACCCTGCGCCTGCCGATCCTGCGCCGCGTCGTCTACGCGATCGCGCACGTGCGCGGCGGCGGCGAGATGGGCCGCGCCTGGTACGAGGACGGCAAGGAGCTGGTCAAGGACCACACGTTCACGGACTTCATCGACGTGGCCGACTGGCTGGTCGACTCCGGGTGGGTGGCACCCGGCCGCCTGGTCGCGGAGGGCCGCAGCGCCGGAGGCCTGCTCATGGGCGCGGTCAGCAACGCCGCCCCCGACCGCTTCCGCGCGATCCTGGCGGGCGTGCCCTTCGTGGACGCGCTCACCACGATCCTGGATCCGACCCTGCCGCTCACCGTCGGCGAGTGGGAGGAGTGGGGCAATCCGCTGACCTCGCGCGCCGTGTTCGACGCGATGAGCCGCTACACGCCGTACGAGAACGTGCCCGACGGCGCGCTCCTGCCCGCGATCATGGCGACGACGTCGGTCAACGACACGCGCGTCGAGTTCGTCGAGCCCACCAAGTGGGTGCAGCGCCTGCGCGAGGCCACCGGCCAGGTGCCTTCCACGGACGAGGCCGGGGCCGGGTCCCCGCCCGCACGCGACCCGCTCGAGCGTCCGATCATCCTGCGCACCGAGATGGTCGCCGGGCACGCCGGCCCGTCCGGGCGCGAGGCCGGTGGGCGGCGCGCTGCGAAGAGTTCGCCTTCGCGCTGGGCCAGGTGGGCGTCACGCTGTAGAGGTTGGGGGGCGGTCTTCGTTGAAAGACCGCCCCTCTCGCGTTGCATCACTGTGCCGCGCGGCTGCACGCGTTACTGCGCGCCGCCGTTCCACCCCGGACGCACCGCGAAGGACTGAACCTTCAATTCACCCGAGAACCACCCCTCCTTGAGATACCCCGCGAGCTTGTCCGTGGTGAAGATTTCACGCCACTCTTTGCCGTCCCACGGCCTGAAAAACAGTGAGATGACATGGTCTTTGTGGCTTTCTCCGAGCGCGTAGACACCGTCCTTGTCCACCTGGTACGTCGTCCAATAGCTGCCAGACACAGCCATCCGCAGATTCGTGTAGAACAGGCGCCGCGCCCGGCCGCTCGTCAGGTCCACAGCGAGAGCATCACCATCCCACGTGACCATCCTGTATTCGCTACCCACTTGAATGCTTGTGAGACCATAGAAGGACTCCTTGGAACCGAATCCGAAGGGCTCGCCACCGTCATCGGTCACCGGAATATTCGTACGTTCTCCCGTGGACAGGTCCCACCGCAGAGGCACCCATCGGTATAGTTCATGCACCGTCATGTTGTCTGGGGTGCCAGGCTTTACTGCCTCGAGGCTCTGCAGCGTGATGACATCCCCCTCGCAAGCGAGCATTCTATGAACCTCCAACACGTCGTCGATAGCCGGCGTAACGGCGAGAATTCGAGGCGCGTCACCATCAGGGGCATTGAGCTGCACGACAGCCGTCAGGGCTTCGGAACTGTGCCCTCGTCGCTCGCCTGGGCGGCATAGGCCTCGAACGCCGCATCCGCGATGCTGGGGGATTCCTTCGTGTCCGTAATCGCCAGAATCCGTGTCCCACACTGCCCAAAATCACCGGTAATGCCCGCGGTTTCAACAGTCGTGATGCTGTCGTCACTGTCAACATCGCCGTCGTTATAATCCCAATGCTTCGGCACCAGAGTGACGAGCTGACCATCGGACAGCTCGTATCGTTGAATCTCCGTTCGAGGTGCCGTTGTCGCTCTCGCTCACCTGCGTTCCGCTATCCGTCGTCACGTAGTTGCGGCTCCGCGAACCATAAAAAATGCCGCGGTCACTCCACAACACGTCCCCGCCAGCAACCGAATCGACGGACGCCACCGTGCCCTGTCCCTGGGCGTCGAGGAGCACGATCCAGCTGTCTGTGTTCGTGGCCTCCTGCAGCGACGGAGCATGCTCGGGTCCCAGACGCAAAGCGATCACCGCGTCATTCGACCGTAAAAGACTGACCGGCCTGCGGACCACGTCCTGATGCAAACTAGTGCTCACCGCGAGCGCGGCAACCGAGAGAGCAGCGATAACGAGTGCCCACTTCACACGGGCTTCAACCGCTTAAGCCACCAAATCCGAGCTCGTCATCCGGCGCCATCCAGTCGTCGGTGTGCGTCGTCACCGTCGTCGTTCCTCTCGTCGCGGCGGCAGCGCGACGCCTGCGCCCACCCGAGTCTCAGGGCACGAGGCCGGAGCTGCCCTGCCTCGTCCCCACCTACCGCGCAATGCAGCGACACGCACCCCGCCTCGTCCCCGTTCCGATCAGGCAAGCGCATGCCGATGGATGAGTGCATGACGATTACGGCGGCGCAGATCGCTTCCCTCCCGGCAATCCCGGGCCCGCGGGTGGGCGTGGTACGTGGACGAGGACACGGGACGCGGGCAGCTGTCAAGGGCACCAACAACCTGGGCGAGCGACTCGCTATTCTGCGCCTGCTCGAGGCCACGGCCGAGACCGGCGAAGCTGCACATCCTCGCCGACTCGCAGTACGCGATCAACGTCTGTCCAAGTGGCGGCTCGGCTGGAAGAAGCGCGGCTGGACGAGGCCGACAAAAGCCCATCAAGAACCTGGAGCTCATCCAGGAGATCGACCCGCCATGAAGGGGCGCCGTCACCTTCGAGTGGGTCATAGGGCGCCGCGGGCACCACATGAACGAGCGCGCCGACGACCCGCGCGGGGTGCGCCGAGGCCTCACTAGGCTGGGCGCACGCCCGAGCCGGGACCGGGTTCAGCGGCTGTCGCGCGGCGCTGCACCGGCGGGGCCGGGCGTCGGCAGAGCCAGGCGTCGGCGGCCAGGCGTCGGCGGGCCAGGCGTCGGCGGGCCAGACGTCAGTGGGCCAGGCGTCCGGGGGCGCCGCCACTGCGCCCGCGGCCGTCGAGCCGCACGACGCTGTGGAGTCCGGCGCGAGCACACCTGCCAAACAGCAACACGCCGAGGCCGACACAGCCGTCGCTGCGCCCACGCGCCCGAGCGAACACGCGAGGAACCCGCGACCGCACCGACGTCAACGTTCGCTTTACACGCCACCTCCGCCGACGGGGCCACCACGTCGACCTTCCGTTCTCATCCAGCGTTTTCAGCGCCCACAGAGGCTCGCGAACCAGCGGAGGCGGCCCCGGCCTCGTCCGTGAGCGCGGCGACCACCGAGGACGCGATCGCCCGCGACGCGCGTTCATCCTGGCGTGGACCGGCGGCGACGAGCAGGCGCTGGTGGCCATGACCGACGGACGCACGACGCGGCATCTGGCCGGGCGGCGGCGACCACGACGCTGGCGGCCTCGCCCGCCTACCGGCCATCGGCCGCATCGACGCGCACGACCTGGGCGGCGCGTTCCTGACGCGCTACCGGGTGCGTTGGGAGGGCGGCGCGTCGCTGGAATCCAGCGTGTGGGCGCCGGCGACGTCTGGCCAGGCGCGCCTGATCACTGGTGCACCACCAGTCGACGCTGATTTCCTGAAGCGGGGCGTTCTGTCTCGGGTGGGCTCGGCTCGCGCGTTCGGCGGGCGCGCTCCGGGCACGACAGCCGCACTCTCTCCAAAAGTCGCATGCAATTCGGCTGCCCGAACAAACGGCACCGCCCACAAACGTTGCAATTCCCAACGACGTGAATTCAATGTTTGAAGCAATCTCAGGGAATTGCATGCGACATTGTTGAAACCGCTCCATGGCCGTGGCCGCGACGCGGATAGGTTGCGTCTTGACAGCCAGTGCACGCGTCCCCACCCCTGGAGCTCCAGTCGGCCGAGTGCACCTCACGCGGATAGGTTGCTCGCATCCGGATAGGTTGCTCGCATCCGGATGGAGTTATGCGCATGCGGATAGGTTATGCGCATGCGGATGGGTTATTAACCCATCCAGATGCTCATAACCTATCCGCGTAGTCACTTCTATCCGCGAGCCCGCACCACGCCCTTACAGCTTGGCGAGGGTCACGCCGGTCTTGGCGAGGCTCACCTGCCCCGCCACGCCCGCAGCTTGGCGCCCTCGAGGCTGAAGATGTCGAGAACTTGCGCGCGCGATCCGAGGACGGGTCCGCGAACTTGCGCGCGGGTCGACCTGACGATGGGCCTCGTCCATGAAACGATGCGGTCCGCGATCGCGCGGGCGAAGCCCATCTCGTGCGTGACGATGAGCATCGTCATGCCGGTGCGCGCCAGCTCGAGGACGACGTCGAGGACCTCGCGCACCATTTCCGGGTCGAGGGAGGCGGTGACCTCGTCGAGGAGGAGGATCTCGGGGTTCATCATGAGGGCGCGCACGATGGCGACGCGCTGGCGCTGGCCGCCGGAGAGCTGGCGCGTAGTCGTCGCGCGGTCAGCCAGGCCGACGCGCTCGAGCGGTTGTGCGCCCGCTCTCGGCGTCGGCGCGCGATTCTTTCCGCCAGACGGGGCGAGGCGTCAGGTTCCCCATGACGGTCGGGTGGGGAAGAGCTCGTAGGGACTGGAAGACCATGCCGATGCGGCGGCGGACCTCGGGCCAGGAGACGCCGGGGGCCGCCAGGTCGGTCCCGTCGAAGAGGATCTGCCCGGAGTTGATGGGCTCGAGGCCGTTGATCGTGCGCAGGAGCGTGGACTTGCCGCAGCCGGAGGGTCCGGTGATGACGACGACTTCACCGTCGGCGACGTCGAGGGAGACGCCGCGCAGGACGTGGTGCCGCCCGGAGGTCTTGTCGAGGTCGACGCAGCAGCTGGGATGTCCACGGACGAGGCCCGGGCGCGCTCTGACGAAGGGCGGTGTCGGGAGTCGGGTCTGCCATGTTTTCTCCATGTGGCGTGAGAGGGCGAGATGGGCCAGCAGATGAGGAGTACGCGCGGCGAAGATCAGGCCGTGAGATCACAGCGAGGCGGTCGGGTGAGTTGAGGCGGTTGGCGTCGATGATCTGCTGTCCGACTTTGAGGACTTCGACGACGCCGATGAGGACGACGAGGGAGGTCGTCTTGGATCATGCGGGTGATGAGGTTGACGGCCGGGGCGCGAGCCTGCGCAGGGTTTGCGGCAGGATGACACGGCGCATGGTCTGCTTTGGGGTGAGCCCCAGGGCGGACGCGGACTCGTACTGGTGGCGCGGGATCGAGATGAGCGCGCCTCGCACGAGGTCGCCCATCTCGGCGCCGCCCCACAGGGTGAAGACGAGGACGGAGGCGGTGATGCCGTCCAGGTTGATCCCCGCGACGCGCGAGCCAGTAGGCGACGAGCAGGAGGACGAGCTCGGGCATGATGCGCACGAACTCGAGGTGAGAGCTGCATGAGCCAGCGCAGGGGCGCCACCGCGAGCGCATGCCGAGGCCCACGAACACGCCGAGGATCAGCGACGAGACAGCGCGGAGATGCCGACGGTGACGCCGAGGCCCTCGAGGATGCGCACGAGGTTGCGGCCTTCAAAGATGACGTTAATTCCCAAATCCGCCACGGCGCACCTTCTTTTCGATCAGTCGGGCCGCGATGGACACGGGCAGGAGGATCACCAGGTAGGCGAGGACCAGCAGGACCAGCGCCTCTGAGGTGTTGTAGGACATACCGATGAGGTCTTTTTCGCGACGTACACGAGGTCGGGCAGCGCGACGAGCGGAAACGACGGAAGTTTCCTTAATGAGGAAGATGACGTTGGCGGCCAGCGGCGGCACGGAGGTCGCGATGGCCTGCGGCAGGGCGACGTGGCGCAGCGTCTGCGTGCGCGTGAGGCCGAGCGCGGAGGCCGACTCCCACTGGATGGTGGCGATCGAGTCGAGGCCGGAACGCAGGGCCTCCGCCATGGGCGCCACCCAGGAAGATCAGGCCGTCGCGCGCAGGTCTCGCCGCTCACCCGTGATGCCCACGCGCGGCAGGCCGGAAGTAGATGAAGAACAGCTGCACGAGCGGCGGCGTGTTACGCGACAGTTCGACGTAGGCGGCACCGATCTGGGAGGCGATCGGAATCCGGTAGTGCCGGATCGCAGCCACCAGGAGGCCGACGGCGAGGGAGCCGACGATGCCGATGGCCGCAATCCTCAGGGTCAGGATGGCGGCGTCGACGTAGAGGGCGCTATCGCGCCAGGATCTCAAGATTCATAAGCGAAATCTGGGACGGGCCGTGGCCGCGCCGGGCGTCACCCGCGGCGGGCGGACCCGTCAGGGGCCTGACCTCGTACCCGTAGTCGAGTGGTGGAGGTGGTGTCCTGGCCCTTCGACGACCAGGTCGTCCGGGGGGTCGCGGCGTCACCGTGCAGACGGGGGCGAGGTCTGCTCGTAGTCGCGTGGAAAGTTCTCCTCGCCAAGCTCGACGAGGCTCGTTGTTCAGCCAGTCCAGCAGCGCGGTGTTGCCCTTCTTGACGGCGGCCGCGATGTAGCTGGTGTCACCCAGAGCTCTTGATGCCGACGCTGAAGCCGGGGTGCTGGATCGCCCGAGGCGATGACCTCAGTGTTGTCGGTGGAGAAAGCGTCGCCGCGGCCATCCTCAAGGGGCCTGGTAGGCGTCGGATACTGGTCGTACTTCTGGAGCTTGACCTCGGGGTGGTTGGCCTCGAAGTAGGCTTCGGCGGTCGTGCCCTTGGTGACGATGAGGGTCTTGCCGAGCCAGCTGGCTCACGTCGGTGATTTCCGCCGAGGTGGGCGAGACGACGCCGAGGGAGACCTTGAGTAGGGGTTCGCGAAGTCGACCTTTTTCGGCGCGCTCGGGCGTGACGGTGAAGTTCGCGAGATGATGTCGACCTTGTTGGAGGCGAGGACCTCGGTGCGGGCGGCGGCGTCGACGGGGACGTACTTGGCGGTGACGCCCTGGTCGGCGGCGATGCGGTCGCCGTAGACGACGTCGTATCCGGCGGGCTTGCCGTCGGCGTCGATGTAGCCGAAGGGGCCCTTGTCGGAGAAAGATGCCGATGACGATCTCGCCGGCCTCCTGGATCTGCTCGGGTGTGCGGTCGCCGACCTGCGCGCCCGAGGAGGACGGAAGAGGCCGCGCCACCAGAGCATGCGGCCATGCCGAGGGCTGCGACCATGGCGACGGCGGCCGTGGCGAGTCGAAGGAATGGCTTCTTGCGTGCGTGAGTGGCGCTCATGAGGGCTCCTGATCTGCGGGTTTGAATGAACGACGCCGGGGCGTTCGTCCTCGGCGTTGGTGTCGATGCTTCCACCGCGGAACGACATGTGCGAGGGACATTTCCCGTTTTTGAAACTATGTGACAAACGAATGGCAGGGCGATCGCCAGTATTCCGCTCAGGACCCTAGGACCCACGAAAACGTTAAAAACGTCACGCTACGGTGCGCCCACTCGCAAAAAGCTGGATCAGCGCGCAAAAATTGCTCCCATGCCCAAGCTCCCGCGCACCGTGAACCTCCCCGTGCCGGCGAAGCCTACCCGCTGTGAAATCCTAGAGGACTTGCATCACGGCGCCCGTGGGCGCCGGATACATCCCCCTCGGCCTGGCCTACGGCGTTCTGGTCATGCAGCTGGGCCTGCCGTGGTGGATGGCGCCCGCCCTGTCGCTGGCCGCCTACTCGGGGTCGGCGGAACTGCTCGTCGTCACCCTGGCCGCGCAGAACACACCCCTGGCCGTCATCGCGGTGACGATGCTCCTGGTGAACTTCCGCCTCCTGTTTTTGCCTTCTCGTTCCCGTTGCACATCATCGAGGCCGCTTCGCGCGCCTCTTCTCAATGTACGGCCTCGTGGACGAGGCCTACGCGCTCACGGCCGCCCGACCGAACGGCTGGACGAAGCCTCGGCTGCTGGCGATGCAGGTGACGTTCCACCTGACGTGGCTACTGTCGGGACTGGTGGGCGTGCTCGCCGGGTCGCTGATCCCCACGCAGATCGCGGGCCTCGACTTCGCGCTGACGGCACTGTTCATCACGCTGACGCTGGATGCGGCGCGCACGTGGCGCGAACTGCCCTCGATCCTCCTGGCCGGCGCGTCCTTCGCGGTGGCCATGGTGGTGGCGCCGGGCCAGCACCTCATCGTCGCACTCCTCCTCTTCGTCGCTTGTCTGTCGGCGCGTCATCTGTTGCATCGGCTCGGCATTGTCAGCGCCCCCGCTCCCCTACACTCGGGCGACACGCCCGAGGCCGGCGCGCGCGAGGCGGGCACATCCGACACGGAGGTACCTGAGGCACAAGCGCGCGAGTCAGCGACACCCGAGGAGGCCTCGTGACTCCGTCCCTGCCCTATCTGCTGGCGATCCTGGCGATCGTCTTCATCATCGACTTTACGTTGCGCGCGCTGCCGTTCAAGATCCTGGAGCCGTTGCGCGACTCGCGCTTCGTCGAGGACATGGCGGTGTGGATGCCGCCGGGCATCATGCTGATCCTGGTCCTGTCGACGCTGTCCCAGGGCGCGCAGGCGGCGGGCGGGCGCTGGTGGGCGGCGCTGGTGGCCACGGGCGTGACCGTCACGGTGCACCTGCTCAGCGGCCGCAAGCTCCTGTGAGCGTCGGCATCAGGGACGCTCTGCTACATCGCGCTGCTGAACTGGCTCTGATGAACTGGCTCTGAGCCCCCTCCCCAAAGTCGCACGTAATTTAACTTGGTCATTTTTCGAGACACCCCACAAACGTTGCAATCCCAACGACGCGATTTCAAAGTCTGAAATACTCGCAGGGGAATTACGTGCGACATTGTTGAGGAACCATGCGGGATAGGCTGCCACGACAGGGCCCACTGGAGCCCCGACGAGAACGCGCGGCAGGAGGACCCGACTACGGCGCCAGTGGGTGTCGACTGGACCCAGCCGAGCTTCGAGACCAGCGCCAGATAAATGTCGCACGTAATTTAACTTGGTCATTTTTCGAGACACCCCACAAACGTTGCAATCCCAACGACACGATTTCAAAATCTGAAATACCCGCAGGGGAATTACGTGCGACATTGTTGGGGAACCATGCGGGATAGGCCACCACCACGCGCAGCCCGAGCAGAAGGCGCCGAAGGGCCCGAGCGGAAGGCGCCGAAGGGCCCGAGCAGATAGACCCCACACCGCACGCGTCACCCGGGTTCGAGCGACACAACAGCGCCACACCAAAACCGCTACCATTGTGCCCATGCACACAGAGTCGTACCTGCACCACGGACACACGGTCTACGAGCATCGCCTCGAGGTCCCCCTCGATCACCTGCGCCCGATCGGCCAGGACAACCCCACGATCGAGGTCTTCGCACGCGAGGTCGTGCGCAAGGGCCACGAGGACTCCCCCACGCGGTGTTCCTGCAGGGCGGCCCGGGCTACCGAGCCCGCGTTTCGGCACGTTTACCGGCGGGTGGATGAACCGTCTCCGCAGGACTCACCGCGTGGTGCTCCTCGACCAACGAGGCACGGGCCAGTCCACGCGCATGGACGCCCAGGCGCTCTCCCACCCGGCCACGGACGAGGACAAGGCCGCGTACCTGCGCTACTTCCGCCAGGACCAGATCGTCTACGACGCGGAGGCGCTGCGCCGCGAACTGTGCGGGGACGACCCGTGGACGACGCTCGGCCAGTCGTTCGGCGGCTTCATCACGACCTCGTACCTGTCGCTGGCCCCCCAGGGCCTGAAGGCCAGCCTGATCACGGGAGGCCTGCCCGGCCTCGTCCACGTGGACGACATCTACCGCCTCACCTATGAGCGCACGGCGGCGCGCAACCGCGCGTACTTCCGCCGCCACCCGGGCGATGAGCGCACGGTCCGCGAGCTGTGCGCGCACCTGGCGGACACGGAGGACGCTGCCGACGGGCGAGCGCCTCTCCCCACCCGCCTGCGCATGATCGGCATGATGCTCGGCGGCCAGGGCAACACGGACCAGCTGCACTACCTGCTCGAGGGTCCGTGGACGTCGGTTCGAGGCGAGCGCCGCCTCTCGTCCCAGTTCCTGGCGGCCATCGGCTCGCAGGTGGACGTCGCGCCGATCTACGGCGTGTTCCAGGAGTACATCTACGCGTGCGCGACGCCGGACCTGAGGTACGGCGACCCTCTGGGCGGCGGACCGCCTGGCCGAGAGGTCCCGGGCTTCGCGAAGGACGCGGACCCCCTCGACGACAGCGAGCCGTTCTACCTGACGGGCGAGCACTTCGTGCGCCGCGTCTTCGACGAGGACCCGGGCTTAGCGCCCCTGAAGGGGCGTCGCCGAGATCCTCGCGTCGACGACGAGGCCGCCCCGTGTACCTGCCGGACGTGCTGGCGCAGAACACGGTGCCGGTCGCGGCGGCCGTGCACTACGACGACATGTTCGTGCCGCGCGAACTGTCCCTGGACACGGGTGACCTGATCGGTGCCCACCACTACATTACGAACGAGTACCAGCACGACGGTTCCGCCTATTCTGGCGGAAGGTCGTCTCTCACCTGCTTGACCTGCTCGCGAACGGACCCGCGAGAGACGCTTCACTGAAAGGACTGGCCATGGCCTCGCCTCATTCCGCCCTGCCCCTGCTCCCGCGTCCCTGCCGGTGAGCCCGACCCGCGCCGCGGGTATCGCGGTCGGCGCGGGCGCGACGCTCGCCTGGTACGCGCTGCCCGATTTTGTGCGCTCACGTCCGCTGCGCGCCCTCGTGAAGACGGGCCTGCTGGGGGCGATCGGTTGGTCGATCGTCACGATGCTGCCCGAGGACGGGAGCTGCCGCCCTACGACGACGAGACGGACTGCTCGAAGGGGTCGCCGGTGGCGGGCGAGATCCGCTCACGGGCGTCACGGAGGCGGAGCCGCGTGAGCTGGCGGTTCTGGCGGGCGCGGCGCTGGGGTCGGCGATGATCACGGTCGGCGTGGAGCGGTGGTTGTTCCGCCGCGGGGAGCGCCGCCGCGCGGAGGGCGTGCGTTTCGCTCACACGAGGCAGGGGCTGGTTCTCGGGGTCCTGGAGGCGGTCGGGTCCGTGGCGACGCTCGCGGGCGAGGCGGCGTCTTCTGCTCGGGACGAGGCCTAGGCGCGCTTTCGGGTCACGCGCCGCCCCGGGGCGCTGGGGTGCGTCGGCTCGTCATGCCCGCAAGCCTGCCGCGCGCCCGCACGCCGCACATCGGTGCGCATCGCCGCGCATCGGTGCGCATCGCCGCGCATCGGTGCGCGATGGGCGGCTCTAGCTGAGGCCGCTCGCGATGCAGATGAGGAAGAAGCCGACGATGACGACGGCGTACACGCGAGCGATGGCCCTGGCGCGCAGCTCGGGGAATCGTCCGCCGAGGCGCATGAAGGACAGGCGCACGCCTCGCGGCAGGGTTCGGTTGAACATGGAGATTTGGGCAGCCATGTAGACGCGAACGCCGATGACGGAGGCGATGTAGAGCAGGAAGACCCCTCAGCGGGCGCCGGGGAAGAGGGATCGGGCGACGCCCACGTAGAAGAGGAGGCACACGCCGGAGGCGGCGGCGAACTTCCCGGCTGTGGTCACCACGGCGCGCACGCGGCGCAGCATGGTGCGGTGAGGCGGCGGCGACGGCGGGCTGGATTTCGATCTGGTAGGGAGGATCGTCCCGCGCCCCTGAGGGGGTACAGCAGGCAGTCGTAGGGCGAACTTCGCTTCCTCGCAGCCGGGGTTGAGCTTGGTGGCCAGGCGGAAGGCCCACTGCGCGGCGTCGGGGTTGACGGGTTCCCAGACGCGCCCGTAGGCCATGAGGAGCTCGATGTCGTTGCGGTAGGTGTCGGTGGCGAGGTCTGCGGGGCCGCGGGCTTCCTCGTATCGCCCGAGGGCGACCAGGGCGAGGGCGAGTTCGCGCGCAATCGCGGGGTTTCCGGGGTGGATGCGCGCGCCGGACGAGGCCGTGGCGGCAGCGTCGGCGTTCAGCCCCCTGTCGGCGCTGGGCTCGGGCCATGAGGGCGAAGGGGTCAGCCGCGTCATCGCCGTAGGGGTGGGCGCGCGTCGCGTATTCCTCGCACAGGGGTACAGGCCGAGGCGGTCGGCGCAGGCGGCGGCCTGAATGTCGCGCCGGTAGCAGGCGTCCTCGCCGACGACGTCGATGCGTTCGATGATGGCGAGGGCGGCCTCGTAGTCGTGTGTGGCGAGCGCGGCGTCGGCGTCGGCGAATGTGGGCGTCGTCATGGCGAATACGATAGTGCCCGTGCGCCCTCCTGCGTGAGCGCATCCACGAAACGCACCTCCCCGGGTCAGCGCGCCGGGCGTACCCGCGGGTATCCTGATGGAGCAGCGCGAGGCAACCCCGGCCTCGTCCGTTCAACACCGCACTTGAGGGAGCCCCCATGGCGACCGAGCCCGTGTTCGAGGCCATCAACTGGAACAAGATCCAAGACGAGAAGGACCTTGAGGGTCTGGGATCGCCCTGACGGGCAACTTCTGGCTGCCTGAGAGATTCCGCTCTCCAACGACCTTCCGAGCTGGAAGACCCTCACCAGGACGAGCAGCTCATGACGAACCCGCGTGTTCACGGGCCTGACCCTCCTGGACACGCTGCAGGGCACGGTCGGCGCGGTGTCGCTCATCCCGGACGCGCGCACCCCGCACGGGAGGCCGTCTACACGAACATCGCGTTCATGGAGTCGGTGCACGCGAGTCTTATTCGTCGATCTTCTCACCCTGCTGTCCACGGAGGAGATCAACGAGTCCTTCCGCTGGTCAAACGAGAACGCGGCCCTGCAGAAGAAGGCCGAGATCATCAGAGTCGTACTACGACGGCAACGACCCGGAGAAGCGCAAGGTCGCCTCGACGATGCTGGAGTCTTTTCCTGTTCTACTCGGGTTTCTACGCGCCCATGTACTGGAGCTCGCACGCCAAGCTCACCAACACGGCCGACCTGATCCGCCTCATCATCCGCGACGAGGCCGTCCACGGCTACTACATCGGCTACAAGTACCAGCTGGCCGTGAACGAATCGAGCCAGGAGCGCCAGGATGACCTGCGCGACTACATCGCATTCGCTGCTGTACGAGCTTTACGAGAACGAGGAGCAGTACACGGAGGACCTGCACGATCCGCTGGGCCTGACCGAGGACGTCAAGAAGTTCCTGCGGTACAACGCGAACAAGGCGCTCATGAACCTCGGGTACGAGGCCCTGTTCCCGCATGACGCGACTGACGTGAACCCGGCGATCCTGGCGGCCCTGAGCCCCAACGCGGACGAGAACCACGACTTCTTCTCGGGGTCCGGCTCGTCCTACGTGATGGGCGAGGTCGTGATCACCGAGGACGAGGACTGGGACTTCTGATCCTGCCGCCGGCCGGGTGCACGTTGTGCGCCCGGCCACGTCATGCCCGGCCGCGTCGTCTGTGCGCTCGCTTTCTGGATTTCCACCCAAAAAAAGTCGCACGTAATTTAACACGGTCGTTTTTGGACACAGCCCACAAACGTTGCGAATTCCAACGATGCGATTTCAAAGTCTGAAATACGCGCAGGGAATTACGTGCGACATTGTTGGGGAACCACGGGACCGGGACGAGGGCCGGGGCCGGCGCACGTTGAGCGGCAGGGCGCGCCGCGCGTGGGGTTGGCGGCCAGTCCCAGACGCGGGTGCGCGTTACGAGGCCCGCGCCCTTCGTCGTCGCCAGGCGTAGCCGGCGAGGGCGAGTAGGGCAGACCCCTCCCGCCAGCTGGGGGTAGACGCCGGCGGCGCCGGCCTTGGGCAGGGTGCCGACCTGCGTGTCGACGACGCGGATACCCGGCAGGGCGGCATCGCCGCTCGCGGCGGCGTCGGCGGCAGGACGCGCACGGAGGTAAAGCCCTCGTCGGCGCCGAAATCGGTGGTGATCACCGTGGAGGCCGAGGCGTCGGTCCCCGCCTCGATGTGGAAGGCGACGGGCGCGGCAGGGGCGCGTGCCCGGCGGGCGCGCGGGTCTCGGCGAGCCAGTAGGTCGTGCCCGTCTCCAGGGGCGCGGTCACGAATCGCGACCCTCCATCGAGGACGGAGACCGGGGTGCCGGCCAGGGCCTCGTTGTCGTAGATCGCGAAGGCCGCGCCGTCCAGCGGTGCGATGCCGTCGTCGTTGGGGGTTCCGACGGCTGGGTGCCCGCCTTCTCGACGCGGGATGGGGCGGGGGCGCGCGGGGCGCAGGCCTCGTTGTTGGCCTCGCCGTCGTGGTCGTAGGCGCCCGTCACCGAGTTGAAAAGGCCGCGCCCCGGGGTGAGGCGCTCGTTCGACGAGGCGCACTCGAGCAGCGCCTCGAGTACCCGGCGGCCGCGCTGTCGCGCGTCACCTTCATGCGGATGTACCACGTGGCGGAGGCGCCCGGCTCGACGGTCGCGCCCTCGGTGAGGACGTAGGGACGCGGCGGCACCCTGCTCGGTCGCGGCGTCAGAGCCCGCCGATGCTGGTCGCGACGGCCGCGGAGCGCACGGTCGAGGCCCGGCGCGAAGTTCGGCGCGTCCGTGAGGCGCCCGGTCGTGCCCGCGAGGGTGCCGTCGTTGGTGGCCGTGATGCGGTAGGTGACGGTGATGTCGTCCGTCGTCGCGCCCTCGACCGATTCGAGGTCCTTCTGGATGCGCAGTTTGGGGGACCTGCTCGCGGTTGGTGAAGGTGCAGGGTGATCGGCAGGGGCCGCGGGGGACGAGGCTGGCGACCTGGGAGAAGTCGACGCCGCCCGTGTCGGGGTCGCGGGTGACGTTCACGCGCTCGCCGACGCCGTTCAGGCAGGTCACGTCGACGAGGCTCCACTGCGCGGAGTTCGGGTCGTCGTTGGTCTTCCAGGGGCCGAAACGCCCCTGCGCGCCAAAATCTAAGGGGAATCGGCCTGCGATGCGCGGCCCAGTTTCGGCGATGATGAACTGGGAGAAGCCCGGCATGAAGGCCCTGTAGCCGGAGGACACCGCACCGGCCTCGCCGTATGCGGTCGGGGTCAGTTCGCGTCCTCGAGGACTTCCAGTCGACGAAGCCGTCGGCTGGCACGCTCGTGGTGAGCGGGGTCCCGTGGGCGCGGCCCAGTCGCCGACGCCCATCGTCGTGAAAGTGAACGGGGGGATCGCGTCGCCGACCTGCTCGGAGTCCTCGGTGACAGCTTTTCGCGACGCGCACGTAGCGTTCCTGGCTGAAGGAGCCGTAGAGGCAGCCGAAGGACGCCTGGCTTTCCTTGGTCGTGAAGGTGGAGACCGAGTCGAGCCCGCGGGCGGGGTGGCGGGGCAGTTGCCGTCCGCGTTGGGCACGAATCCGTAGAGGACAAGTCGGTAGGGGATCCCGTTGACGGTGATCGTCTGGTCCGAGGTGGTCTTCGTGATCGTCAGGACGTCGTCCGAGTCGGGGGTCTGGTCGGGCTTGCCTGCCGAGCCCGGGTAGTACTGGGGCTGATCCGTGTAGATGTCGTATCTGCCTTTTTCCTTCACCGACTTTCTGGAAGCAGTGCCAGTTGCCATCGGATCGGGCAAGCGCATAGTAGGGAGCAGTCGACGGGCAGGTACGCGGCGCAGAGGCACGGGAGACCCACTTGTAGGGACCTCCCTTGCGCCGCACGGCCGTCGTATCCGTGTCGTTCGTCGTCTCGTGCTGGTCGAAGGGGAAGGACTCCTCGAGATCGCCGATGCGGATATCGAAGGAGGAGTGCACCCAGTGGATCTGGGAGTAGATGGGGTAGTTGTTGTGGCGCACGGCGCCGATCAGGAAGGTGTTGTTGAGGGGGACCGTCCCCGGGTTGTTCGGTTTGTAGCCGAGGGCGCTCGTCGTCGAGGTCGAGATCGCGTCGGGTGTGTATTCGCCGTAGTAGGGGTACTGGTAGTAGGCGGCCAGGTGGTAGTCCCAGGCGACGCCTCGGGTGACGTAGGACCAGTAGTCGCCGCTCGCCGCCGTGTTCGCGTCGAGCCAGTCCTGGGAGTATCCGGCGCGGTATGCGAGGGATCGCTGGTTGGGGTCGGCGGGTTGTGAGACCGTCATGCCGGGCACGATGCCGAAGTAGGAGTTGTCGGCGACGACGGTGGTGCGGTCCGTGCCGGAGTCGTTGAGGACGGTCGCCCCGATGCGCCCCTGGGAGCGGTTGACGGTGATGGCATCGGCGCCGGGGGTTTCGAGGGCGCCTCGGCGCGGGCGGCGTTGGGCATGCTCACGAGGCCGGCCAGGCGAGGGGCTCGCGAGCGCGGAGGCGACGAGGCCGCGCACGGCGAGGCGGCGGGAGCGCCGCGCGCCCGCAGCCCGGCCGGCCAGGTGCCCGCCCGCCACGGAATTGTCCCGGTCTGAGGCGCCCTGGGTTCGGGTGTCGCACTGCGCATCAGTGAGTCTCATACTGCCCCCACGTTGATATGGTTACTGGCTCACCATAACAATGGGACTTAGTTCCCGCCCAGCCTCCCAGGTCAGCATTCATGCGCGCGCGCGTGCGCGGGAGCATAAACACGCCCACCGCGCAGCTCACGCAGACGATAGCCAGCTCATCAGACAAATCCTTTCCACATGGCGACCAACCTCATCCTAATGGGACCTTCGGCCCGGACCCATATCGTCTGGCATGAAACGACCCGGATCGCCAACCACCTGGTCATAGAATCTCATTGTGCGCTGCATAACACAAGCAAAGATGCGCCGCCGAGGCGTCCGCCAGCAGCCACCCTGACCACCCTCCACGAAATCACGGGGGTGCCCGCCGATCGGCGGGCACCCCCTGGCATGCTGACTGCACAAACAGGCGGCCTATCGAGACATCACAACGACCCTGCGACGCATCCACCCGCAGCCGGCGGCCGCACCGAGCAGGCACGCGGCCACAGCGAGTAGGGATACACCCGGCGGCGCCGGCCTGGGGAGCACGCCAACCTGGGTGTCGACGACGCGGATGCCGGGCAGGGCGGCGTCGCCGCTCGCGTCGGCGTCGGCGGGCAGGACGCGCACGGAGGTGAAGCCTTGGTCCGGTCCATAGTCGGCCACGACGACGGTTGAGCGCGCATCATCGGTCCCGACCTCGATATGGAAGGAACGGGGCGCGGCAGCAGGACGTGGCCCGCGGGCGCGGGTCTCGACGAGCCAGTAGGTGACACCCTTCTCCAGGGGACGAGACCACGAAGCTGGATCCACCGTCGAGGACGCCGACCGGGGTTCCGCTGAGCTCCGCGTTGTCGTAGATCGCGAAGGCTGCGCCGTCCAGCGGGTAGGTGCCGTCATCGTTGGGCGTGCCGACGGGCTGTGTTCCGGCCTTCTCGACGCGGATCGAGCGCGGGCGAGCGGGCGCACAGGCCCGTTGTTGGCGCTGCCGTCGTGATCCTGGGTCCCGGCGACCTCGTTGTAGAGGCCATAGCCCGGAACAAGGCGCTCATTCTCGGTGCGACACTCAAGCAGGGTCTCCCTGTACCCCTCGGCGCTCGTGTCGCGAGCGACGGTGAAGCGAATGAACCACGTAACGGAGGCGCCCGGCTCGATGTCGGTCCCCTCGGTCAGGACGTAGTTTTCGGTTGCGGGCAGCGCGGGGGCCTGGTCGATATTCTCGGGTTCGGTCGTGATGCGCGCGGATTGCACGGTCAGTCCCGGCGCAAAGTCGGGACGGTCCACGACGCGCCCGGTCGACCCCTTGACGTTGCCGTCGTTGGTCGCGGTGATGCGATAGGTGATCGGATCGTGTCGGTCGTCCCGCCCTCAACAGCATCGAGACTCTTGTCGAGGCGCAGGTTCGGCGACTGCTTTTTGGTTCGTGAAGGTACACGTGATCGGCAGTTCCGCGGGGGACGAGGCCGGGGCAACCTCCGAGAAGTCGACGCCGCCGGTGGTCGCGTCGCGCGTCACGTTCACGCGCTCGCCCACGCCGTTCAGGCAGGTCACGTCCGTCATGGCCCACACGGGCCCCTCCAGCTCGCTGGTTTCCCAGGTGGGGCCGAAGTAGCTGGCTTCGGGGAGTACCCGGGCAGGACGGGGCCGGTCTCGGCGATGACGAACTTCGACTGACCCGGAACGAAGGCCTTGTAGGACGAGGTCGCGGTGCCGCCAGCGCCGTAGCCGGTGGGGGTCAGCTGCGCGTCGGAGAAGGAGCCCGCCTCCACGAAGCCGTCGGCGGCCACGAGCGTCGTGTCCGGGGTTCCGGTCATGCCGGTCCAGCCATCGCCGACCCGCGTCGTGAAGGTGAAGGGCGGGATCTCCCCGCCGACGCCCTCGGAGTCCTCGGTGATCGTCTTGGCGACGCGCACGTAGCGCTCCTGCTGGAAGTAGCCGTACATGCAGCCGAAGGAGGAGGTGTTTTCCTTCGTCGTAAACGTCGACACCGGTTCCACGCCTCGCCGGGGGCGCGGCGGGGCAGTTGCCGTCCGCGTTGGGCACGAAACCGTAGATGAAGAGGCGGTGCGGGATTCCGTTGATCATGACGGTCTTTTTCCGACGAGGTCTTACGGATCGTCAGGATGTCGTCGAGTCCGGGGTCTGGCTGGGACGCCGGCGTTGTCGCGGTAATTCCTGGGTTCCCTGTTCGCGGCGGGCGGGTTGGGATTCTGTAAATGTCCGCATCGCCCTTGCCAGTGCCCACGTACTCGTAGCAGTACCAGTTGGCCTTATCCTCGCTTGCGCGCCTTGTAGGGCGCGCCGGGGACAGTAGGTCCCACTGCCTTCGATTCTGTACCTGTAAGCGACCTCGGCGCGGCACCGCGGTCGTCTCCGTGTCGTTCGTCGTCTCGTACTGGTCGAAGGGGAAGGACCCTCCAGGTCACCGATACGAATATCGAAGGAGGAATGGACCCAGTCGTTCCACGTGAAAATCGTGAAATTGTTGTGGCGTACTGTCCCGATCAGGAAGGGTGCGCCCAGCGTCACCGTTCCAGGATCGTTGGGCTTATATCCCAGGGCACTCGTCGTAGAAGCGGAAATGACGTAGGGGCTGTACTCGCCACGGTATCCCCCGGATTCCCTGCCATACTCGTAGGCTTGGCCGCGAGCAATATACGACCAGTAGTCCCCGCTCTCAGCCACCGATGCCTTGAGCCACGGCTGAACCTGGGTGGCGCTGGTGTGCTTGATCGACGACTGGTTCGGGTCGCTCGAGTTGTAGCGCGACTGGCCGCGCACGACGCCGAAGTAGCCGTTGTCGGACACGAAGGTTGTGCGGTCTCCTTCACTGTTGTTGATGACGGTGGCACCGATACGCCCCTCGGCGCGATTAAACGAGGTCGTGGTGACGCCGGGCGTCTCGAGGGGAGCCTCGGCGTGGGCGGGGCTCGACCGCGGAGGTGAGCGCGGGCAGTGCCGAGGCGGCGGCGAGCGCCCCGGCGATCAGGGCGCGAGTGAGAAAACGACGAGGCCTCGGACCGCGGGTGCGGAGGGAGGCCTCGGGCGCGTATCGCCCTCGCGGAGGAGCGGTGTCCGCCAGGCGAGCACTGCTCACAGCTTCGTCATGGTGCATAGTTCCCCCAGTTAGCATAGTTACCACGCCACCCTAGCAAGTCCCGTCAATCAATGAGTAAGTTGTGGTAGATATCATCGTATTCGAGTTTTACCAGCGCTTTTATGACCATCGAGCATACGTCTATATTCCGCGTTAATTCCATACAGGCTCAGATTGGCACATCAACGAACACCGCTGACAAGCAGTCAACGCCAGACGCGCCGCCAAGAGAACACCCTCTCACTTTGTTTGCTCCATCACACTTATAGTCACACGTGCAACATGTGCACCAGTTGTCACAGGCGCATCATGGCGCGGTATTCCCCGCCATCACGCGCATTGCACGCGACGACCAGCGCCACCCCACATCGGGAACATCCCGACAGATGGGGCACCGGTGCTTACTATCGCCGCTAAACTGGGACCGGAAGCGGCCTCGCTTCCACATATCAACGTACGTCGCGCACACAGCGCGGGGGAATGAGGAGAGCACGACTATGAGCATCTTCGACCGCTTCGAGAGCGCCGTCGAGCGAGGCGTCAACGGCGCCTTCTCGCGCGTGTTCCGGTCGGGGATCAAGCCCGTGGACATCACCACGGCGATCCGCCGCGCCATGGACGAATCCGTCCAGGAAGTCTCCGCAACTCGCATCATCGCCGCCAACCACTTCACCGTCTACGCCTCGCGCACCGACCTCACCTCACCTCGAAGCATCCCTCGACGTCCTCGCCGACGAATTCGCCCAACAGGCCACCGAACACGCCTCCTCCAACGGCTACTCCCTCCGGCCCCGTCACCATCGAATTCATCGCCGACGCCTCCGAACCCAGCGGCACCCTCAAGGTCGACGCCGAAAAACCGGCGCGGACCCGCCGCCCCCGCCACGGCCTCGTCCGCGTCCCCCGAACACCCCATCATCGACGTCGACGGCGACAAGTGGTCTTTCACCGAACCCGTCACCGTCATCGGACGCGGCTCCGAAGCCGACATCGTCGTCAACGACCCGGCGTCTCACGCCGCCACCTCGAACTGCGCATCACCCCCACTGGGGTCATCGCGACCGACCTGGGATCCACCAACGGCTCCTTCGTCGAAGGCCACCGCATCGACGCAGCAACCCCTGCTCGACGGCAACCAAATCGTCATCGGACGTACCAAGATCCTCTTCTGGACACACCCAGACCAGAGCGGAGTTTAATGAAGTGACCACTGACCTCGCATTTACCGTCTTCCGCATCGGGTTCCTGGTGCCGCTCTGGCTCCTCGTGCTCGCCGCCGTCAACACGCTGCGACGCGACATCTTCGGCACCGTCGTCACCCCGCGCGGCAAGGGACGCGACAAGGCCGCTTCGCGCCGCAAAGCCTCGCGCAACAGGCGCAAGGACAAGAAGCGCACCTCCACCAACCCGCTGGCCCCAGGACCTCCTGGTCACCGGCGGGCCCCTCGTGGGCACCATGCTGCCCCTCGGCGAAGCCCCCCATCGTCATCGGCCGCTCCCCAGCGTGCACCCTCGTCCTCGAAGACGAATACGCCTCCAGCCGCCACGCAGCCCTCACCCCCAGTCCGACGGCTGGTGGATCGAAGACCTCTCCAGCCGAAACGGCACCTTCATTGACGACGAACGCCTGAGCCAACCCCGCCAGCTCAAGATCGGCGACGTCATCCGCATCGGCCAGACCACGCTCGAATTGGTGGGTTGACATGTCAGCAAAAAGCCGTTCAATTCCACTACGCTGCCCGCTCCGACGTGGGCCTGGTGCGCTCAACAACCAGGACTCCGGCTACGCCGGCGCCAACCTCCTGATCCTCGCCGACGGCATGGGTGGACCCGCCGGCGGCGACATCGCCCTCCGGTCGCCCCTCGCCCACCTGGTCCCCCTCGACACGGACTCCCACCCCGCGGACTCCATGCTCCCACTCCTGCGCGAGGCCCCTCCTCGACGCGCACGAAGAACTCACCGACCGCTCCAGCCGCGACCGCGACCTCGAAGGCCTGGGCACCACCTGCATCGCCCTCATGCGCTCGGGCAACCGCCTGGCCATGGTCCACATCGGCGACTCGCGCGCCTACGTCCTGCGCGGCGACACGCTCACGCAGGTCACGACCGACCACTCCTTCGTGCAATACCTGGTCGACACCGGCCAGATCACGCCCGAAGAGGCCGAACACCACCCCAACCGCAACGTCGTCCTAAAGATCCTCGGCGACGCCCAAGCCGACGTGGCCCCCGACGAGACGATCCGCGAGGCCGTCGTCGGCGACCGCTGGATGCTGTGCTCCGACGGCCTCTCCGGCCTCGTCTCCCCCGAGACGATCGGCCAGGTCATGGCCGACATCAAGGACCCGGGCGAATGCGCCGAAGAGCTCATCCGCCTGGCCCTCCTGGCCGGCGGCCCCGACAACATCACCTGCGTCATCGCGGACATCGTTCCCGCCGGCACCTACCCGCCCGCGCCCCCGCAGATCGTCGGCGCCGCTGCCATCGACCGCAACGCCAAGTCGCGCGGCGGCGAAGGAGCGGCGGCGCGCGCGGCCGCCCTGGGGGCCAAGGCCTCGGGAGGCGGAACGGACGAGGACGAGGCCCCCCTCGAGCTCAAGCCCCGCTCCTCCTGGTGGACGCCCGTGTTCGTCTCGCTCGTCACCGTGCTGGTGGTCGCGGCCTCCTGGCTGTCCTGGAAGTGGACGCAGACCCAGTACTACGCGGTCGGCCAGGACGGGTACGTCGTCATCTATCAGGGCATCCCCCAGTCGATCGGCCCGTGGAAACTCTCCCACGCCATCGAAGTCTCCGACGTCGCGCTCGCCGACCTGTCCCCCGTGGACCGCCAGCGCCTCGACACCCCCGTCCTGCGCTCCTCGCGCGCCGACATCGACTCCTACATCGCGGGCCTCAAGCGCTCCGCCGTGACCCCCGCGCCCTCCGCCGAGCAGTCCGGCGCCCAGTCCGGCGCCCAGTCGGGCAACCCACAATCCGGGGCGCAGAGCGGAGGCGAATCCTGATGGCAACCGTCTCGATCGCCCCCGCGAGGCCGCGCCGCTTCCTCGAGCTCGGCCTCATGGGCCTGGCTCTCGCGGTCGGCATCTCCGGCTACGTGCTCACCTCCCTGAACTACACGGGCACCATCCCCGCGAACCTTCTCACGCAGGTGGGCGTGCTCGTCGCGCTCGCCATCGTCGGCGAGATCGGCGTGCACTTCCTCGCGCCCTACGCGGACCCGGTGATCCTGCCGATCGCCGTCGCCCTCACCGGGCTGGGCCTGGCGATGATCTACCGCCTGGACCTGTCCTACGCGCGCAGGGACGAGGCCGTGGTCGGCTTCCGGCAGGCGCTCTTCGTGGGCATCGCGATCGTCATCGCCGCCATCATCCTGATCGCCTTGCGCGACCACCGCATGCTGCGCCGCTACACCTCACACCTTCGGCGTGCTCTCCTCTTCCTCCTGCTGCTGCCGATGATCCCCGGCCTGGGTCAGGAGACCTTCGGCGCGCGCGTGTGATCCACCTGGGCCCCATCTCGATCCAGCCGGGCGAGCTCGTCAAGATCACGCTGGCTATCTTCTTCGCCGGCTACCTGGTCACCAACCGCGACAACCTGGCGATTGGCGGCCGCAAGGTCCTGGGCATGCGCCTGGCGCGCGCCCGAGACCTCGGCCCCATCATGGTCGTGTGGCTCATCGGCATCGCGATCCTCGTCCTCCAGCGCGACCTGGGTACCTCGCTGTCTTCTTCGGCCTCTTCGTCGCCATGTTGTACGTGGCCACGAACCGCGTGTCGTGGCTGGTCATCGGCTTTCGCGCTCTTCGTGCCCGCCGTCGCCATCGCCGTGCACCCTTCGCCCACGTCCAGACGCGCTTCAACGTGTGGCTGCACGCCCTGGACCCCGATATCTACGACCCGGCTCCTACCAGCTCGTGCAGGGCCTCTTCGGCCAGGCCTCGGGCGGCCTCATGGGCACCGGCTGGGGCCGCGGCTACCCGCAGCTGGTGCCGCTGGCCAACTCCGACTTCATCCTGTCCTCCTTCGCCGAGGAGCTGGGCCTGACGGGCATGGCGGCCATCCTCGTCCTGTACCCTGATCCTCATCCAGCGCGGCCTGCGCGCCGCCCTGACGGTGCGCGATGGCTTCGGCAAGCTCCTGGCTACCGGCCTGAGCTTCTCGCTCGCGATTCAGCTCGTGGTCCTCGGCGGCATCACGCGCATTATTCCGCTGACGGGCCTGACCGCGCCGTTCCTCGCGGCGGGTGGCCTCGATGGTGTCCTCGTGGATCACCGTCGCGCTGCTGATCCGCGTCTCCGACGCCGCGCGCCGCCCGGCCTCGACCCCGGCGCCGTGGAACTCGGGCATCCAGCCGGCCGTGGGAGTGGGTGAGTGAGGCGTGAATAACCAGATTCGCAAGATTTTCGTCATCGTCCTGCTGATGTTCGCCCTCCTCGGGGTGGGTGTCACGAACACGCAGTTCATCTCCGCGTCCTCGCTCAACGAGGACCCGCGTAACCAGCGGACGGTCCTGCACGCGGCAGAAACCGACCGCGGCCCCCATCATCGTGGACAAGACCGCCATCGCCTCCTCCGAGCTCGAGGACGGCTCCAGCGCTACGCGCGCTCCCTACCCGAGGGGCCCCTCTACGCCCCCGTCACCGGCTACTCGTCCGTGGGCAACGCGTCGACGGGCATCGAGGCCGAGGAGGACGTGCTGGACGGCCAGTCCCAGACGCTCCTCGGGCAGCGCCTGCGTAACCTCCCTGACGGGCCAGAACCGCCAGGGCGGCGGCGTCGAACTCACGCTCAACTCCCAGATGCAGAAGGCCGCGGCCGAGGCGCTGGGCAACCGCAGGGCGCCGTCGTGGCCCTGGACGCGACGACCGGAGCGGTCCTGGCGATGTACTCTCGCCGAGCTACGACCCGAACCAGCTGGCCTCGGACGCGACCGAGGTGTCCCAGGCCTTCTCGACCCCTGTCTGCGGACCCGAACAACCCGCTGACGAACCGGGCGATCTCGCAGCGCTACGCCCCCGGCTCGACCTTCAAGGTTCTCACCACCATCGCGCTGTTCGAAAACGGCCTGGCCGCGCCGGACACGCGCATGCCCTCGCCCGTGTCGACCACCCTGCCGGGCACGGCCACCGAGGTCTCCAACATTGAGTCCTCCACCTGCGGGGACGGCAACCCGACGCTCACCGAGGCCTCGCGCGCTCCTGCAACACGACCTTCGTGCTGGCCTCCCAGCAGCTGACGAACCAGCAGCTCATCGACGTCACCAACCGCTTTGGATTCGGCCGCGAATCGCAGATTCCCCTGACCGTGACGCCCTCCGTGTTCCCCTCCGACGCCGACGCGGCCCAGCTCGCCATGAGTTCCATCGGCCAGTACACGGTCCAGACCACGCCCCTGCAGATGGCGCAGGTCGCCCAGACGGTCGCCAACGGCGGCCAGATGATGGCCCCCTCACCTGATCAAGTCGATCGTGGACGCCGACAACCAGGTCGTGCGCACGACCTCCCCACGGACGGCGGCCGACCGATCTCCGCGGAGACGGCCTCGAAGCTGACCGCCATGATGGAGGCAGTCGTCTCCCCAGCCCTACGGCACCGGCACCACGATGGCGCTGCCGAACGTCGCGGTCGCAGCCAAGACGGGCACCGCCGAGACGGGCGAAGGCGACCGCGCCAACGCGTGGGCCATCGGATTCGCCCCTCGTCACCAACCCGAAGATCGCGTTCGCCGTCCCTCGTCGAGGGCGACGACAACAATCCCACGCCGCACGGCGGAGACGTGGCTGGCCCGATCGCCCGGGCCATCCTGGAAGCGGGGCCTCGTGAGCGTCCAACGCATGACTTCCGGTGCCGGGCGGGTGCTCGGGGGCGCTACACGCTGCTCACCCCGATCGCCCAGGGCGGCATGGGCGAAGTGTGGAAGGCCCGCGACCGGGTCAGCGGCCACATCGTCGCCGCGAAGGTCCTGCGCCCCGAGCTGGCGGGCGAGGAGCTCGCTGTCGCGCCTGCGCCTCGAGGCCCGCAACTCCATGTCGATCTCCCACCCGAACATCGCGAACACGCAGGATTCGGGCGAGGAAGACGGCATCGGCTGGATCATCATGGAGCTCGTCGACGGATACCCGCTGACGGATTACCTGCGCGGCGGCTCGCGCATCGAACCCGAATACCTCATGCCGATCCTCGTCCAGGTCGCGATGGCCCTCGGCGCCGCGGCACGCGCGGGCGTCGTGCACCGCGACATCAAGCCCGCGAACATCATTGTTCGCCCCGACGGCATGGTGAAGCTGACGGACTTCGGCATCTCCCGCACCCGCAACCAGGTCAACCTCACCGCCGCCGGCATGGTCAGTGGGCACCGCCCAGTACCCTGCCGCCCGAGCAGGCCATGGGCGAATTAGCGACCCCCATCGGAGACCTCTACGCCCCTCGGCGTCATCGCCTACGAGGCCGCGGCCGGTCGACGCCCCTTCACGGGCGAGACGCAGGTGGACATCGCGTTCGCCCACGTCAACGACCCCGTGCCTCCCCTGCCGGATTTCGTCCCCGAGCCCCTCGCCGACGTCATCTTGCACCTGCTGGAAAAGGATCCCGCCAAGCGCCCCGAGTCCGGATCCGCGGCCGTCCGCGAGATCGCCGGGGCCGCCAAGGCCATGGGCATCTCCGTGACGCCTCGCCCGCTGCCCCCTGCCGAAGGCCGCCCAGCGCCCGGCCGAGACCCGCACGCCCGTCCAGCCCTCCGTGCCGATCCTCGCACCCGTGCGTCACCTGACCCTGCCGCACGCTGCCCGACGAGATGCTCCAACCCCGTCGGGCTCACCCCCGAGTGCGCGCCGTCACGGGTCGCCACGCGGCCGTCCCGCGCATCATCGACGAGGCCACCACGATCGCGCTCCTCCTCGATGATCCCTGATCACCGGTCGCCACGCGACCGTCCCGCGCATCATCGACGAGGCCCCTGCCCCCCAGTCCAGCGGCCGGTGTCCGCGCCCACGCGGGTACGCCGCATCCGCCCCCGGACGCGACGGGCGAGCACGCCGCCGCCACCGGCCCTCGAGCTCCCCTGACCTCCACGGGACGCCACGCGGCCGTACCGCAGCCCGAGGCCGCCTCTATCCCCACGGTGTCTGTGGCGGCAGCGCCCGCGCCGCCAGCCATCCCCGAGGCGCCCTGCAACCCGGCACGCCGCGCCGGCGGGCGGGCGGCGCCCCGCAGAGCCCCAGCGCGTCGCGTCGCGGGCGCAGCGCCCATTCCCGCAGCGCCCATTCCCGCGGCCCCGGTCACGGCTGCCCCCACGAAGCGCCGCGCCCGAGCACACCAACCCCGAGAAGGCCGCGCCTGCCTCGTCGGCCCCCGCACGCCCGGACGCGATCCCCGCCCCACCCTCGTCAGCGCAACCCACGCAGCAGCAGGACCGCCACGCCGCGCTGACCGAACGCCTGCGCCAGCGCGCCCAGAACCGCCGCCGAGGACGCCGCCGAAGAACAACGCCGCGCGCAAGTCGCCCGCGAGGAGTGAACGACGCCAGCGCGAGCTGCGCGAAGCACGCGAAGCGCGCCAACGCCGCGAGGCACGCCAACGCCGCGAGGCCGAGCAGGCCCAGCGCCAGTCCGCGCGCACCGGCGCCCCTGCGCCCTCCCCACCGCTCGGATGGTCGACGCGCCGCGGACGCCACGGCCTCGTCCACCAGCCCGACGACCACCGGCTCCACGCCGCGCGTCTACGGAACCGTGCCGCAGCCGCGCAGCAAGAAAAGCCAACACTCGCCCGCGGCGCTCCGTGTACGAGCCTCGCCCCGAGAAGAAGAACCGCGGCCCCCAGTGGCACGAACTCGACGCACGCTCCGTCGACCGGAAACGACCGATCGCAAAGACCGCGTACCGCGCAGCGTCGTCGCACCGCCCGTCCCTGCGAGCAAAGAGAATCATCCGCGCGGCGATCATTGCACTCATCGCGATTGCACTAATCGTACTCGCAGCAGTTACGATCAAGTACATGCTGAGCTCCCTCATCCAAACCAACGCGGGGCAAAACATTATCGAGGAGGTTAGGACATGGCAGAGCCCATGGCCCACCGTCTAGCTGGCCGATACGAGGTCCGCTCGCTCATCGGGCGAGGCGGCATGGCCGAAGTCCACCTGGGCTTCGACACCCGCCTCTCGCGCGTCGTCGCCATCAAGATGCTGCGGCGCGACCTGGCGCAAGATTCGATCTTCCAGGCACGCTTCCGCCGCGAAGCTCAGTCAGCGGCGTCGCTGAACCACCCTGAACATCGTCGCCGTGTACGACACCGGCGAGGAGATCATCGAAGACACTGAACGGCCGCTCGATCGCGGTGCCCTACATCGTCATGGAGTACGTCGAGGGACACACCGTCAAGGACCTCATCTCCGACGGGACGGCCGTGCCGATCAACGAGGCCATCGAGATCGTCTCCGGCGTCCTGTCCGCCCTGCAGTACTCGCACGCCAACCACCTGGTGCACCGCGACATCAAGCCGGGCAACATCATGCTGACCTCCGACGGCAAGGTGAAGGTCATGGACTTCGGCATCGCCCGAGCCCTGACCGACTCGCAGGCGACGATGACGCAGACCAACGCGGTCGTCGGCACAGCGCAGTACCTTCCCCGAGCAGGCGCGCGGCGAGACCGTCGACGAGCGCTCTGACCTGTACCCACCGGCGTCGTCCTCTTCGAGCTGCTCACCGGCCGCCCGCCCTTCAAGGGGCGATTCCGCGGTGGCCGTCGCTCACCGAGCACGTGGAGCAGATCCCGCCCACGCCCTCGTCGATTCTCTCCGACATCCCGGATTCCCTGGACCGCGTCGTCCCTCAAGGTCTCTGGCGAAGAACCGCGACGACTCGTTACCCCAGCGCCGCCGCCATGCTCTCCGACCTGCAGCGCGTGGCTCGCGGCCTGACGTGGGCGCGCCGCCCGCCGACCCCTGGGCGACTGAGGTGTTGCCCGCCGCCGGCATGGCCGGTGAGTGCGCACGGCCGCCACCACCCCGATGGCCGCCGTCGCCCCCACGCCGCCGCCCCCACGCTGCCGCCCCCGCCGGGGTCGCGGCGACCTCAACGTCGCTGCCCGCCGTGGCGACCGACGACGCGGCCAACGCTGCCGCCAAGGCACGCAAGCGCCGCACAGCGATCATCGCGTCCCTCGTCCTCATCGCCCCGTTCCTCATCGGCGGCAGCGTGTACGCGCTCACGCGCGGCGCGTCGACGGCGGAGCCGACGGCGGTTCTGAGTCGTCGGCCCTGTCGCAGGCCGACGCGAAGGCCTCAGATCGAGCCGCCGGCTTCACGTGGGAGCTCAACCCGACAAGGTCGCCTCCGACACCGTGGAGGGCTGCCCGTCGTCTCGACCGACCCGGCCGCGGGCACGTCCGCCGAGAAGGGCGCCACCGTGCGCGTCACCATTTCTGTCGGGCCCGACTCGTCGTCGTGCCCGATAACCTGGTCGGCATGAGCCCCGACGAGCCCCGCAAGGCCATCGAGGCCCAGGGGTTGAAGTTTGAGCAGAGCTCGAAGACGGTCGCGTCTCGACACCGTGCCCGAGGGCAAGGTCGCCGAGACCAACCCCTCGCCCGGCACGAAGGTGAAGGCCGGCCAGACCATCACCGTGTCCCTGTCCTCGGGCTCCTCCGAGGTCGAGGTCCCGGATCTGCAGGGCATGAGCCAGGACCAGGCGCGCAGCGCCCTGAAGTCCGCCGGCCTGGAGCTCGGTAACGTGACGAGCGTCGATTCCGATACGAGAAGGACCGCATCGTCTCGCAGGATCCCGCGACCGGACGAAGGTCAAGAAGGGTACGAGCATCGCCGTGTCCGTGTCCAACGGCAAGAGCGCGCAGGTGGAGATCCCCTCCGTCGTCGGCATCGGCCGTGACGACGCCGAGGCGCAGCTCAAGGCCCTGGGCCTGACCGTCACCGTCGAGGAGGTCGCGGGCCTCGCAGCCCGCCGGCCAGGTCCTTCTGTCGAGCCCGGCGAGGGCTCGAAGGTGGACAAGAACTCGACCGTGAAGCTGAAGGTGTCCAAGGGCTCCCAGGGGAACACCCCCAGCCCGAGCCCCACGAAGAGTCACTGACGCGCACCGCAGGGGCGCACCCGCCCCTGCGGCACACGCGCATCGAGGCCCGCACTCACAGGAATCCTCCTGAGGTGCGGGCCTCGTCGTATGCGCGGGTGTGCGCGGGTGCGCGGGTGTGCGGGTGTGCGCGGGCGGCCTCGACAACGCTCGGCTACCAGGGACCGGTGCACCCGCCTCTTCATGGTGGAAGCATGTCTTCCACAACACACGCCTGCCAGATATCCAGCTCTGTTGGCAGGTGCTGTGCTGCGACGCGACGCGGGCTTCACTGCATGCGGGCGCGGCCAACACGCGCGGCGGGAAAACAGGCCCCTGACGCGGATAGGTTGTGAGGATGTGGATAGGTTATTGACATCCGGATAGGTTAATAAGCTATCCACATACGCGTAACCTATCCGGATGCTCGTAACCTATCCGCATGCACGCGCCCACAAGCACACCTGCGGCGCTGCCACGCGGACTGCAGAACCTACAGCGTGAAACGCTCAGCGACGACCGGCTTGAGAGACACGGCCCGCTCGCGTGCGCCAGCGTCGCCGCAGGCGGCCAGCCAGTTGGCGAACATGAGGTGCCCGGACTGGGTCATGACGGACTCGGGGTGGAACTGGACGCCCTCGAAGGGGCAGGGAGCGGTGGCGCACGCCCATGATGATGCCGGACTCGGTGGTCGCGGAGACCTCGAGCTCGTCGGGCATGGTCGCCGGGTCGATCGTGAGGGAGTGGTAGCGGGTGACGGTCAGTGGCGAGGGGACGCCCTCGAACACGCCGCGCCCGTCGTGCGTGATGACGGAGGTCTTGCCGTGCATGAGCTCGGGTGCGTGGCCGACGGTCGCGCCGAAGAGCTCGCCGAGGGCCTGGTGGCCCAGGCACACGCCCAGCATCGGGATGCCATGCTCGGCGCAGTCGGCGATGGTCTGCAGGGAGGCGCCGGCGCTCTTGGGGTCGCCGGGTCCGGGGGAGATGAGGACGCCGTCGTAGCCGGCCTCGAACCACGCGGGATCCACGACGTCGTTGCGCACGACGTCCACGACGGCACCCAGGTGACGCAGGTAGCCCACGATCGTGAAGACGAACGAGTCGTAGTTGTCGACGCAGAGGATTCGTGCCATTGCCAGTCCTTTCATGTACGAGGCCGTGGCCCCCTTTCTCCGGCCTCCATCGTAGGGCGCTCACCCAGCGGGCGCGCGGGCGCTGTCCGACTAACGGGCGGTGCGGCGCACCAAGCATTCACGCCGAGAGCTGCGGCATGGAAAGCGGCGAAGTGCTCGCGAAAGACATGCGAAGACGATCCCGCGCCCGTGGGTTGGGCGGGCTGCGCAGCCGTCAGCCACGGTTCACGCTCCCCACGCCCGTGGATACGGCACGAGGCCGGGGTGGCCCCGGCCTCGTCCCTTCCCAGGGTGAGCGGTTCAGGCGCCGCCGACGGAGGACTGCCCCAGCTCCAGGTAGGACTGGACCCAGGGGTAGACCCAGGTGAACAGGGCGGCGACGGCCGCGCCGATGAGGGCCAGGGATTCGATGACCTTGAACCAGGTGGGGCCGGGCAGGGTGGCGGAAGATCCATGCGTACATGTGGGTCCTTTCAGTTCGTGGGTTCGTCGACGAGTTCGGCGGGGACGCCCGTGTCCTTGGGGGTCCAGGATTCGAAACTTGAGGTGGACGATGTAGCGCTGCCAGTTGCCGTATTCGGGGTGGCAGGTGGTCATGGTCATCCAGCGTTCGGTGGGGACCTCGGACCAGGATTCGTCGTCGATGACGGGGGCGACGACGCGCATCTGGGTGGGGTCGGTGGCGTCGATGATCTCGGAGGAGACCATGGAGTACACGAGGTAGCGGTCGTCGACTTCCACGACGACCTTGTCACCCTGGGTGAGGCGGTCGATCCAGCGGAAGTTGTTGCCGTAGGTGCGGCGGTGGCCGGCGACGGAGAAGTTGCCGACGCCGCCGGGCTGGGTGGTCATGTCGTAGTGGCCGGCCCAGCCCTGGTCGAGGACGTAGGAGGTGGTGCCTTCGGCGAGGGGGATTTTCATCCAGTCCCAGGTGGGCACGTGGATGATGCCGTAGACTTCGCCGTCGCCGACTTCGCGGTCGAAGGCGGGCGGGTCGTCGGTGCGGATTTCGCCCTGGGTGCGCTTTGGCGGGCTGGTGGCTGTCTTCGTACGAGGCGATGGTCTGGGAGACCCGTCCGGAGACTTGTAGGGTCGTCCAGTAGAGCTGCCAGACGGAGAAGAGGCCGATGACGAACGCGAAGGTGATGAGAGTTCGCCGACGACACCGACGATATTCCAGAAGACGTTGGAGCGCTTTTTCTTTGTCGGTGTGGTTCGGGCGACGTGTTCACCCATGCGATTCCTCCACGGTTGCGTAGTTGACGGTCAACGAGGTTGTTGCGGGTGCGAAGCTCAGGGAGTCTTTGGTCTGCATGTCCCACCCTGAGGCCGTACTTTGTCACGTAGGCCTGATAATTCACCATACGTGGGTTTGCAGTAACCGTCGCGCGCAGGGTGTCAGGATCACCGATTGCTTGAATCACATAGGGCGGCGAGTAGCTGGTTCCGTCGACGAGGATGACGTTGCCGATGCAGCGGATGACGGTTCGGTTGGTGATGCGCACGCCCTGGACGGTCATGGCTTCGGCGCCGCCGGGCCCACAGGGCGTTCTATGGTGTCCTCGATGTCCTGCTGGTGGATGACGAGGTCGTTGGGGTGGCCTCGGCTGATCTGGCCGGGGGCGCGTCGGAGAGGGTGATTTGGACGCCGGGGCCGCTCACGGGCTGGTGGATCGGGCGGTGAAGGCGTCTTCGTCGGGGGCTCCGGATTGGGGCGCGGAGGAGAAGCTCTGCACCCTGGGCGTCGAGGAGGATACCTCGTTGTCGAGGGTGGAGACCTGGGCTTGGCGGGTGCGCACGAGGGTCGCCAGGTTCGAGGTCCCGGCGGGGTTTTTGCGCTCGTTGAGGGAGGAGACGGAGAAGAGCAGGCCGGAGGCGATGGTGACGGCGAGGACGGCCGCCGCGTGGCGGGCTGCGCGTGCGCGCATGATTTCCTCCGTGGCGCTGCGTTTTGGCACTTCTCAGGTCCGAGACTACGCTAGTGTTGCGATTAATTCATCACCGCCGGGCGGTTTGTCTTCCCGCGCGGGCCAGCAGAGAGGACCCGACGTGGCCGAATCTAAGAAGCGTAAGAAGAATGGGCACGAGGTCGAGGACGATACCGAGATCAAGAACTGGACGGATGGCATCCGTTGAGTCCTGCATGGTGGGCGCCGACGTCGTGGCCCCTCATGATCCTGGGCCTGCTGTGGGTCGTCGTCTACTACATTTCCCAGGGCATTTACCCGATTCCGAAGCTGGGCGCATGGAATATTGCGGGCTGGCCTGGGCACGATGATGGTGGGCTTCCTGATGACGTTGCGCTGGCGGTGACGGGCGCGCGGCGGGCGGGCCTGCCGTCTCCAGCGAGTGTGAGAGCGGGGCGTTCCGGCTGCGGCTGGGACGCCCCGCTTCGCGTCCCCCTCGACGAGGCTGGGGCCGACAACCGCCACAGCCCCGTTCGCGCGTCAGGGGCGGCTGAGCTCGACCCTCATGCCGGCGTCGCACATGCCTTGCAGGGTGCGTCCGGCGAGGCCGTCTCGAGGCGGGCGGGATGCGCGCTGGCGAAGGACATGACGGTCGTGGCGCCGGCTGCCAGGATCGCGGGTGAGGCCGGGGCGGAGGGTCCGAGGACGACGGTGTGCGCGTCCGCCGCGAGCGCGAGGAGGCGCGGCATCGTCTTGTTGACGAACGCAGATCCGGAGATGAACACGTAGTCCATCTCAGGGAGCAGGTATTCGCAGGCGGAGTCAGGGTAGTCGCCGTCGAAGACGTTGCGTTCGAGGATGGTGAGCTGCTCGGCGTCGGGCATGGCGGCGGCCGCGAAGGGGAAGTGACCGATGACGGCGACGCGCTTGCCGGCGACGAGGGCGCGTATGGGTGGAAGGTGCGCGCCCAGTTGTTTTCCTTGCAGGGGCGGAACCCGTGGGCGAGGGCGCGCACTGGATGGGAGTGGTAGGCGTTGACGGCCGCCATGCCGACGCCGGCGTCCTCGAAGTTCCAGGATTTCGCCAGGGCGGCGACGTCGCGCAGGGGCGGCCGACCAGGTCGGAGGGGTCCTCGAGCGCGCGCGGGCGGACTGGACGTTCATGCCGAAAGCCATGCCGGCGCTGTCCTCGCTGGTGGCGACGCGGCGCCACTTGCCGTCGGTGTGGATCGCGGTGACGGTGATGTCGGCGGGAATCTCGTCGATGAGCTGGTCGTACAGGTCCCAGGGGCTGGTCATGATGTCTCCTGGCGTGATGAGGGAGGGCCCGCGCGACGCCGGACCCTCCCTATGTTAGGCCATCCTAAGACAACCTCGCCGATGCCCCGTGGATGCGACGGTTCTCCGATCACGCGCCGTAGACCTCGACGAGGAGGCGGAACGCGAGGGCGCTGGAGCACGACCATGCCGATGATCATGCGCGAGCGCGACGACCGTTTCACGCCGGTTCTGCTGCGCCTGCGTGACGCCTGCGCGCGGGGCGAGCCATGCGCGCGAGGACCCACGTGGCCGCCACGCCCGCGATCGCGCCGCCGATGTGCCCCTGCCAGGAGATGCCACTAGCCACGAAACCGTAGACGAGGTTGATGCTGAGCAGCGTGAGGATCGAGGTCGTGTCGGAGCCGCCCAGTCGTTGGAGGACGAACACGGCGCCGAACAGGCCGAAAAACTCGCGCCAGACGCGCCCACGCGTGGCCACGAAGATCTCGGAGGGCTGGATGAGGCACCAGGCGAGAATGAACGTGATCCGCCCAGCGCGCTCTACCAGGTAGAGCGTCAGAGCGCCACCGGCCCATGGCCGGCCTCGATCGCGCGTCCCACCCAGTACAGGGACAGCATGTTGAACAGGATATGCAGCAACCCACCGTGCAGGAACGCGCCGGTGAGGATCGTCCACGGGTGAGACGCGAGGGTCGCGGGCACCAGGGAGAGCGAGGCCTTGAGGGACGGGGACACCGAGGTCACCACATACATGAGGACGCAGATCGCCATCATCGAGTAGGGTGACGACCGGCGCCTCGCGGCGCCCACCTGCGACGCCCGGCGCGCCCAGCCGCGCTTCGGGGACGCGCAGTCCACGCAGATGGAGCGGACCTCGGTGGGGATCGCACAGTCCACGCACATGGGCCGGTTGCAGCGCTTGCAGTAGTCCACGCTGCGCACGCCCGGGTGGCGCGGGCAGTCGGGGGCGGCGCGCGGGTCGGAGCGCTGGCCGTAGCTCGGCATGCTCATAGTGTCCCTTTCAGGAGTGGGGCGACGAGGCCGGGGTCGCCCACCCCGTCAACTGCACTGAGCAGCGGGGTGCCCCGGCCTCGTCGAGAAAAGAGAAGAAAAGGTCGGTCGACGATCTCGATCGAGTTGATGACCTGATCCGTGACGGGGCGGTCGTTGGCGCCTCGTGGGGTCGTGGAGCGATGGCGTCGACGACGCGCTTGGAGTCCCTCGTCGACGACCTTGCCGAAGATCGTGTGGTTGCCGAGCAGCCACGGCGTGAGGGGCTACGGTGATGAAGAACTGGGAGCCGTTGGTGCCCTTTGCCCATGCGCTTGCCGGCGCTGGGCCATGGCGAGCAGGTAGGGTCGTTGAAGGTCAGCTCGGGGTGAATCTCGTCGTTGAACTGGTAGCTGGCCGCCACGTGCCGGTGCCGAGGGGTCGCCGCCTTGATCGCGAAGCCGGGGATGACGCGGTGGAAGATGGTGCCGTCGTAGAGGGGACGGGAGGTCTTCTGGCCGGTCTTCGGGTCGACCCATTCGCGCTCGCCCCTGGCCAGGGTCACGAAGTTGTGAACCGTGTTGGGGGCGTGGTTGGGGAACAGTTCGACGGTGATGTCGCCGGCGGTGGTGCAGAATAGCTTTCATGGGGTTAATGGTTACATCTTTTCCTGCGTTTCCTGTCCGTCACACGGGTCGCCCCGAGGGTGGGCTGCACATCACAAGCGGATGTAGCACAATAGGAGTGAGCGGCGCGGCCGCGCCCCAGTTAATGGGACAGAATCGGACATCATGGCTACTTCGCCTTCTTTCGATGCAGAAAAGCTGCGCGCTACCTCTGAGCAGCTTCGCGACGCCGCCGCTGTGTACGCCGGGAAGGTTGCCGTCCGGGCCGCCGATCTGGCGAACCAGGGCGTTGATTGGCTGCGCCCCGCGCGCAGGCCGTGCTGACGAACGCGATTGAGCACGCGACCCCGCCATCGAGAACGCCGCCGCCCGCGCGCAGGCCGCCGCCGCGCACGCCGGCCCCGCGATCGAGAACGCTCGTGGACACCTGGTGGACGACTACCTGCCGCGCGCTTCCCGCGCCGTGAACGAGGCCAGCGCCGCCCCTGACTGCCCGCGGTTCCCTGTCGGATCGCGCCCGCCGCGCCTCCGAGGCCTCGGCCGCCGCCCTCTGACGACGCCGACGCCCAAGCGCCGCAAGTGCCGCGTGCTGCGCGCCTTCGGCCCTGACGGCCCTGGTCGGCGCGGTCGCCGGCGCTGGCTACATCCTGTGGAAGCGTTCGCAGCCGATCGAGGATCCGTGGGCCGAGGAGTACTGGGCCGATCTGGACACGGATTCCTTTCGTGCCGGACACCGAGGCTGAGAAGGCCACCTTCGAGGACTGGAGTCTTCGTCACTAGGTAGGGCCGCGACGCGATGCGTCGCGGCCCCACCCGTTACTGTTTGTGTTTGTGTTGCCAGCGGTTCACCGAAGAGCCGCTTATGTTGTCCCCCGATGTATCCGCTTGTGTTCTCGCCGGGGCGGCGCGGGGCGTGAGTAATGCGAGCACAGCTCGGGGGCGTGGGTGCTGCGGCGTCCTCAGTTGCCGGGCAGGGGGATAGAACCCGCCGGCTGGCGCATTATCTCGCCGATGACCACGATGGCGACGGCGACCAGGAAAGGGGTCACGTTGAGGATGATTCCCCACACGCAGCGTGACCGCTGCTGACGCGCGTAGCGCTTCCGTAGCCCCACCAGTGCGACGACGAGGCCGGTGATGTTCATGGGTGCCTGCACGGCCGATCCGTAGAGGAAGATGAAAAAGAAGATGACCGGCCACGTCACATTCGGATAGTCCTGGAACACCCCCGTGGTGATCAGCACCAGGGCAAGGACCACCTGGAGGGTAAAGAACACCCATCCGCCGATGCCGAAGCGCACGGAATAGTTCCGTGGAGGCCCTGGCGCTGCTCGGCGTGGGCGGCAGCGTGGGCCTCGGGGGCCTGCGGCGCGGTGCCTGCGGGCGACGCGGGCGATGGGGGCGACGCCGACACCGCGGCAGGGTAGGGCTGACGCTGATTCATGGGCTAGTGGCCCCTCTCGACAATCATCGCGATCATGCCGACGGCGTAGAACAGGAAGAAGACGACGAACGGCGCAACGCTCAGGCCGATGCCGATCCCTGTTCATGATGAGCTGCTTGCGCGTCATGAGGCGTTTATTCGCCGACGCACCGGTGATCAGGCCGAAGAGTGTGAGGGGCGGGACGACGACCAGGAATCCAAACATCGGAATGACGGCGATCCCGTCCCGCGCCGAGGCACTTTCGTCGGCCGAATTCCATATCATCAGGACCGTCACGCCGATGATCAGGAAGATTGCGACCCAGACCGCGATACCGAGGACAAAAAGCGGTCGGGATCTTCTTCGTGCTCGCCTGCGTCTGCGCCCCGCCGTAGGGCTGGGGAGCACCACCCGGGCACGACTGGGGACGCCACCCGGGTAGGGTGCGGCGCCCTGCTGCGCACCCCTGATAGGGGTGGCCTCGGTAGGGCGCGGCTCCCCGCTGCGCACCCCGATAGGGCGTGGCCCCTGGTAGGGGCTGGCCCCCTGCGGCTGTGCGCTCCCGGCAGCCGCTCAGCTGCGGGTTGTTGGTCGGTACGCTCATTCGCCGATCCTTTGTTCGTTACTCACGCACGCTCATCGGCCAGTGGAGAAACCATATACTGGCAAAGAACGCCACGTAGGGGCTGCATTGAGAAGAAGACCCAGCCATCCGACGACTGTCTTTTGCCTTCGGGGTGAGTGCAAACACCCATAATCCCAGTCACGAATCCGACCATATTCACGGGACCCATGAATACAAGTGCAAAAAGCGGGAAAAACCCGACGATGTCCGGCCCCGCTCGGATCTGACGGAGGTGTCTTGATCGATGTACCACATGGCGAACACTGTCGCGCCGACGATGACCAGTCCGATGATTCCGCAGGCCAGGGAGATCCAGCTCGCCATTTTTCCGCCTCGTTTCTCGGCGGAAACGGCGGGCTGAGGGGGCACCTGCTGCATACCCGGGTAGGCGGGCACTCCCGGCTGAAGCCCCGGATATGGCGCTACGCTTGGCTGTGCGGGGCCCGCCTGGGTCGGCCTGCCTTCATATTGCGTGTATCCGGGCATGCTCACGGTGTCCTCCATCCAACCGATATTTCAAGAATTGAGATTAACGGTAAGTTCCCTACCCGCGCAACGGACACTCACCCGAGGAGAGCGCACAGCACCTGGGGTGCCCCATGGGCCAGGAGAGCCAGAACAATGATGACCCGCCCTGCGATTCCACAGGAGATGCTGATCCGGTCGACCCGCGGAGGGAAGCTCACCTGGGGTTGGGCGACGTAGGTCTGAGGGTATCCCAGATAGGGTCCGCCACCCTAGTAGAACCCGCCATTCTGGTAGGGGACACCACCCTGGTAGAACCCATCACCCGGATAGAGTCCGCCACTCTGGTAGGGCATACTCCCCTGATACGGCACACTATCTCCGTAGCTGTCCGGCTGAGGATTGTTGATCGGCACAGTCATTCACTGCTCCTTGCCCTTATATCTAGTGCGTGCTGCCGTTCATCACCCAGATGATAAAACAGATTGCGAAATAGATATATGGACTCACGTTGAGGACGATCCCCAACCAATTCAACCGCCACTTCCTCGACCGATCCGAGAGCCTCATGATCCCGATGATCAGGCCAGTCATGTTGAGGGGGACCATGACCGAAAGTGTCATCTGCGGAATAAGGCCGACGAAACGTAAGACTGAGTGATGGGTCTTCCCAAATTCCGTGCTGGTCAGCAGCCAAAGCCCCAGATAGGTTATCAGGTGCAGTGCCCACACCGCCGCCCCGCAAGCAATGGACACCCAGTTGACCCGCTGGGGCATCTGCACCTGGGGGCCGACCGGGCAGGACTGCGGATACCCCTGGTAGGGGCCAGCAGCCTGGTACGGGTTGACTCCCTGCGGCGCAGCCTGCCCGGGCGCGTAGGGAGCCGTGGGTATCCCGCCCTGATTTCCTCCGCTCCGATAGGTGTGTGAGTTCGGGGCCCGAGAATCCGACATTGTCACAATCGCTCCTTCATGAGTTGATCATCGCGGTAATACCAGCACAGCCGCACGCCCTTGCGAGCGGGCCGACGGTGGGCATGTACCCACAAACATTGTTGGACACGTGAGCTGCCCCATGGCTCAGCGGCCAAAGAGTATCGCCAGCAAGAACGGGAGGACTGTGAAAATGACGTACGGGCTCGCATTGAGGAGGATTCCCAACCAGTTGAGCTTGAGCGTCTTAGGCTTTCCGACGGCCCCCATGATCCCGGCAATGCCACCGGCGAGGTTCACCGGGCCAATGATTACCAGGGCGAAGAGCGGAAAGAAACCGATTATATCTTTGCCACTCGGGTCAGGATCGGACGCGCTAGCTCGCAGGGCCATCCACATGGCCAGCAGCGTCAGGCCGATGAGGGTCCACCCGATAATACCCAGGATGATCGACGGCCAATTCACCTTCTGAACCACGGGCCCTTGAGGCACTGGGTGCATAGCCCGGAGCGATCCCCTGATATGCAGGCTGCGCGGGCACTCCCGCCTGGGGCACAACCTGCGGCGACCCTTGCGGCGCGAGCTGCACAGGCTGCGCGGGAGCTGCGGGCTGCCCCGCAGGATGCTGAGGATAAGGCGTGTTCATCAGATTCCTCCTCTATTGCACCAACATGATGCGGCAACGAGACTGCGAAGAACCCACACATCCCCCGTACCGAAAAGTCTTTCAAGAATTGAGACTAATGGTAAGTTCCTGCCAGCGCAACGGACAACCAGCCAAGAAGAGCGCGCAGCGCCCGAGCTCCCTGCGTCCCTCGGCTCGCGCTCGCCCCACTAACCCGGCGATAACACCGACGAGGTGAACGATCCCAGACGCACCGACGACGGGCAGGAGGGAACGGATAAACTCGCCGTCGCTCATCACCGCAGAGTCGCCGGAATGACGAGGTTCGCGCTGGCGCTCATCTCGTCAACAACCGAGGCTGATCGGACGATAAAAGCCACCGATCATGACCGCAAGTCCCGCGAATACGCAGAACAGGGACAGCCCGCACATCCGTCGCGACATGCGTTCACGAGGTCCACCTGCGGAACGCTGCAGTCGTTCATAGCATCTCTCCCCAGTGATCGCAGCGGCGGCCTGGTTGAAGAACAAGCACATCGCCATCATTGGGCGTGCGCCAACGACCTACGACAAAAACGCCTCCACAATCATGCCGACGAACATGATGACGAAAAAGATGACGTACGGGCTCAGGTTGAGGATCATTCCCCAGCCTGTTGAGTTTCCATTTCGCCGGCTTCTCCTTCGCCCTTGAGGACGCCACGATGGCACCGACGAGGTTCAACGGACCGCAGAAGCCCAGCACAAAAAGAGGATAGAAGCCGACAATAGCCGCCCCGCTCGCGGACACATCCGGCGAGTGCATCAATCTCCACGCGTCCAGCACTCAACAGCGCGATGAACACCCATACACAAATTCCAAAGACGAGGGAGACGCAGTTAACCCGCACTTTCACAGGCCCCTGAGGCACGGGCGCATAGCCCGGCGCAAATCCCTGGGGTGCCGTCGAATACCCCTGCCCCGCGGGCTGCGCGGGTACTCCCGCCTGGGGCACAACCTGCTGCACAGGCTGCGCGGGCTGCGCGGGAGCTGCGGGCTGCCCCGCAGGCTGCTGAGGATAGGGGGTGCTCATTAGGTTCCTCCTGTGTTACACCGACATGCGGTGACAATCTGTCTGTGCATGAGCGGATCACAGATACCGCCACACAGACAACGAGGGCACGACAAGCTCCCCGCATCCCCGTTCGAAAGGTCTTTCAAGAATTGAGACTATCGAAGAGGAAAAACCCGCGCAACGGACACTCACCCGAGGAGGGCGCGCAGCACCTGGGCGACCCCGGCCTCGTTGTTGAGGGCGCGACGAAGCGCGCGGCCTCGACGACGTCCGCGGACGCGTTGGCCATTGCGAAGGAGAGGTCCCCTCGCTCATCATCGACAGGTCGTTTCGCGTCGCCGAAGACGGCGGTCTGGGCGCGCTCGACGCCGAGGAAGCGCTGCAGGTCGCGCACGGCGCCCCCTGTCGACGCCTCGGATCTGCAGGTCCGCCCAGTTCGCGCCGGACACCGCGTACCGGTGAGTGTCGGCGAAGTTCGCCAGCGTGGCCTGCGCGAGCGGCTCAACCGGCCCAATGACGTAGACGGCGAGCTTGACGATCGCGTCATCGATCTCGCCAGCCTCGATCGCGTCGATGATGGCGCTCTGATCCTCGACGCGCCTGGTGCGGTGGTAGTAGGCATGACGCCGTCGACGAACGCGTCGTCGGTGCGCTCGACGTAGGGCGAATTGCTTGCCGCACATGACCAGGCCTCCGTCGATCCCAGCCGGACCGGAGGTATGTCGCGCACGAGGCGGATGACCCGCGCACGGTGGGGGTGTCGACGGGTGGAGGAGACCCGACGCCGTCGCGCATGACGATGCCGCCGTTTTCGCCGATGACGGTCATGCCGGGGCGCCCGGGGAACATGTCGATGAGGGTCCACACCTGGCGGCCGGACGCGGGGCGAAAGTGACGCCGCGCTCGTCCATCAGGTCGAGGAGCTCATCCATCCCGGGCGGGAAGTTCTTGTCGTCATCCAGAGGGTGCCATCCATGTCGACGGCGGCCAGACGCAGGTCGGCGCCCGCGTAACGCGCGGGGTCAGTGGGGGTCGCTCGCGACCCATTGTGCCCGACCGGGGACCCGGTGCGCGCGACCCGCGACGAGGTTGCGGCAACCTCACGCCGCCTCGTGCGGTACGCGCATGGTCACCTGAGCGCTCCTAATCCCTCTTGCCCTTTTTCGAAGAAGCGCACGAGGAGGGCGCACAGGAACGCAAGCATGCCGAACGGGGGCGACGAAGAGCAGCGGCGGAGAGGAAGGCCAGTTCATGGCGACTGCGGGCGGGTTACCGTCCGCATCAAAAAGCTGGCGAGCCAGGCCAACGGCGGCAGGTACAACATACTCGGTGAGGACGAAACCCAGGATGACGCAGATGCGCACCACACTCGAACCCCGGCGCTGTTTCTCGCGGATCAACTCGCCCGCGTTGTCCGCAGATCCATCAGCTAGTTTGGCCTGCGACACCTCATCGGCGGCCTTTCCTTCACGATTATTTGCTGCCGTGACGTCGACAGCCAGTGCCAGGAAGGCAACAAATAGGGACGGGCAGCAGCAGAAGAACTCCTGACGAGGAACACAACACCTCCAGATGATGGAACTGAGGCCGTCACGCCCTCCATTCCATTCGGGGGACGTCGAGATCGTCTCAGCACCACCATAGCGCAACGGCCGCGGCGAGCAGCACGGCGGCCACAAGTGCCGCGATGCATGGAAGCGCCGCGCACCCACGGACAGCGGGCATCGGGTCGAGGCGGATAGGGAGAAGACCTCCCAGCCGAGGGCGGCGCGCGTCTGCGTGGCGCGCGCCATACTTTTGCATCCGGAGATTGTTCTGCGTAGACATGGGTCGGCCCCGGCCTCGTCGATAGGACGAGCGCCGGGGCCCGGACCCGCGCATATGCTAACGAGTTACTCGCCCCTCGCGCACGCCCGCCAGGATGCGGCGGCGAGCGGGACGGTCGCCCGGAGGCGGCGACGATGAGAATGACGCCCACAATCGCCGAGGCGAGCGCGACGAGGAACCCCTTGACGGCGCCCGCCGCGAGCATCGGCGACAGGAACACCCATGCCGAGCAGCATCGAGCCGACGATCATGACGAACGCGATCGCGACCTCGAGGCGGCGGCTGCGGGTCCATGAAGCCGCGCGGGGACCCCATGTAAGACAGGGCGCGCACCTGGTCGGCGGAGCCGAGGACGCGGATCGACTGGTTGACCGCGGTCGACACGGGCGCCCAGCGCAAGGGTGATCGCGAAGGTCAGCAGCATGCCCCCGGTTGATGTCGCCGATGACGATGCGGGCGACCTCGTCCCGTAGAATCCCCTGCTCATGGAGATCGCGTCACCGCCGGGTACATGATGCCCACGAGGAACCCGACGAGGGCCACTCGCCTCGAAGCGAGCGCCACACGGCGCGCGGTCGTCGGCCAGCGTGGCGCCCGGCCACCATCATCTGAGCTGCGCGAGGCCCGCGCCATGAGGCGCCCCATGACGCTGATCGACCAGACGCCCACCAGGTTGACGATGAGGAAGATCGCACCCATGAAGCCCGTGAACACGGCCATGCCGATAGCAGTCCCCAGGTTCATCGCGAGGGTGCCGACGGTCAGCCACACAACGAGGAGGACCAGGCCGATAACGGGGCCGACCGCGCTCACGCGGCCCGCCCGTTTGACAGTGGCGCGCGACGCGCCCAGGGGCGTGATCGCGACCTGCGCACATGGCCAGCCACGAGGACGGGCGGCCAGGAGGATCAGCGGCGAGCCCTCGACGAGGAGTGGGGCCACGACCTCACCCACATCTCGCCGACCCTCATGGGCGACCCCTGAAGCGAGGGCACTTATCGCGGGCAGCGTGACCGCAGTACAGGACCGAGCCGACGAGAACGCCGACCACCGCGAACACGCAGGTTTCGAGGATGGCAGGCGAGCTTTCGTCTTGCCCGGCGCGAGGCCGACGAGGCGCAGGACCGCGAGGTCACGCTCACGCCTGCTCATGCCCAGGCGCGCAGCCGCGGCCCCCATCGAGATGATGGGGACGACGAGCAGGGTCGCCGCGAAGTACGAAAGCATCACGTAGAAGGACGCCATCCCGTCGAGGCTCTGAGGGGTCATCGCTCGTGGCCGACGTCGCGGCAACGGCCGCCCGCGCACCCGAAAGCCATGACGCCGCCCGTGACCGCGAGCAGGAACGCGTGCGGAGAGCAAAAGCGGCGACCGTCAGGACGGATGTCGCCCGGTCGCGCGACCGCAGGAGCGCCCGGCGGCTGTGCGCACGGCGCTCATCGGGCCACCCCCTGACCCGCCGCGCCACTGCCTCGTCCCTCGAGGGAGATGCGACCGTCGCGCACGTGGATCGTGTGCGGCAGGCGCGCGGCCACCGCGGGGTCGTGGGTGACGAGGACCAGGGACGCTCCCGTGGAGGCGCAGGCGCTCGTCAGGAGGGACATGACCTCACCGCCGGTTGCCTGGTCGAGGGCACCCGTCGGCTCGTCCGCGAAGATCACCGAAGGATTGGTGGCGAGCGCTCGGCCGATCGCGACGCGCTGCGCCTGGCCGCCCGACAGCTGGCTGGGGTGGGTCAGGGCCGGCGCCGTCGCGAGGCCGAGGTTCGCGAGGATTTCGCGGGCGCGGGCGAGCGCCTGAGTCTTTGGCGTGCCAGCGAGCATGAGGGGCATCGCGATGTTCTCTCCGTGGGCAGCTCGCGGGAGCTGGCCGTCCTGGAACACGAAGCCGAAGCGGCGCAGGCGCAGGTCGGACAGGACGCGCCCGACATGGTCGTCATTTCCTCGCCGTCGAGCGTGATCGACCCGGAGCTGGGGCGCAGCACGCCCGCGAGGCAGTGCAGGAGCGTCGTCTCTGCCGGAGCCCGAGGGCCCATGATCGCCACCTGCGTGACTGCGGGAGCGTGAGGTCGACGCCCGCCAGGGCGTGGACGGGCGTAGTTCCCCGCGCATGTATGTCTTCGTCAGTGCTCGGGTCACCAGGGCCCCGCGTTGTTCTCTGTCATGCCTCCACGTTATCTCCCGAGGCCGATCTCACTCCGTGAGGCGCTGCCCTGGTTAACCCTGAGAGCCCCCGACGTATCCGCGGAGATGGCGGAATTCACCCGCTTCCACGGCACTGATCCACCCGCTGACGCCAGCATGCGGGACTGTGCTCCCTCACCTCAGGCCACCTGGGCTAACAACCGATAGGGTCGTGACTTGTATCCGTTCTGACTGTCGGAACGGCACCACTCCGAGGAGAACACCATGGGTCTGGAAGATCCGAAGAAGCAGGCTGAAGAAGCGCCCTCGAGAAGGTCGTCGACGCGGCCAAGGAAAAGGCTGAGGAAGCCAAGGACAAGCTGACCGAGCTGGCTGGCGAGGCCAAGGACAAGGCCAAGGAAGCCGCCCACGCCGCCCAGGACAAGGCCGACGAGGCCAAGGAAGCCAGGGCGACAAGGCCGAGGAAGCCAGGACAAGGCGACCGAGCTGGCCGACGAGGCCAAGGACAAGCTCGGCAAGTGAACCAACAGAAGGGCTGGGCTGCAGGGCCTGGTCCCTTTTGCATACCCTCGACAAAACCCTCGAGCAGCCCTCGAGCACCCTCGCGGGGACGCACAGGTACCGCAGTTGCTACGTTTGACGCATGAACCGCGCCCTGGATCCCCTCGCCGCCCAGCTGCTGCTACGCGCCTACGCGCGGGCCACGAACATGCTCATCGCGGGGCGCTCCTTCGCGACGGACGACCCGACGCTCACCGCCCTGCTGCGCGCGTTCGGAGCCCACGTGCGCCCACTGTCGGGCGCCGAGGGACCCCGGCCTCGCCCCGGTCATCACCCTCGCGCTGGAGGAGGACGCCACCCCCACGCCCGGAGCGATCACAGTCCTGGCGCCCGGCGGCGTCTTCCGCGCCGTCGTCGCCCCCGACGGGCGCACCATCACGGGCCCCGGCGACGAGTGGCGCATCGAGTGGGCGCGCGCCCACATGCCCATCACCGAGGCGGCGGCCCGGGCGCTCGCACCCCTGGTTGCGGGCCGGAGCGTGGGGCTTTCCCTCGTCCTGAACCGAAAACGGCCGCCCTGGCCCTCATGCTCTCCGAGGCCGGGGCGCGCGTCAGCGTCTTCGGCTGGGCGTCCGAGACCCTGCGAGGACGTCGCCGCCCGGCTGCGCAACGCCGGCATCCCCTGTGACTCGCGGACTCGGCGCGCCTTCCCGCGAACGCGAGTGGGAGCTCGCGCGCAAAAGTTTTTGGGCCAGCGCAACGAATTCCCTGCTGGATGACGGCTCCCACCTGATCCGCCTCGCGCACGATACGGAGGCCTCGCCCGGGGTCCTGGACGCGCTGGTCGGCGCGGCGGAGGAGACCACCTCGGGGCTGCGCCCCCTGCGCTCTTTCAACCTGCGCATCCCGGTCCTGGCCTCGAACGACGCGCGGTCGAAGACCCTGTTCGACAACGCCTACGGGACGGGCCAGTCGTGCTGGACGACGATCCTCGACCTGATCGACCCGCGCGGCGTCGGCGCGCCCGTGGCGGGGATGAACGTCGTCGTCATCGGCTACGGAGACGTGGGGCGGGGCTGCTCGCGCTTCGGCGCGGCGCTCGGCGCCCGCGTAACCGTCGTGGAGCTGGACCCAGTGCGCGCCCTGCAGGCGTCAATGGACGGGTTCGCGGTGGCCTCACTTGAGGAGGCAGCCGCGAGCGCCGGCATGCTGATCTCCGCGACGGGCGAGCGCTCGACGATCCCACTGAGCGCGCTGGAGGCGGCGCCGGGCGGCGCGATCGTGACGGTCGCCGGCGGCGTCGACGGGGAGGTGTCCATCGACGAGGCCGTGGCCGCTTCCTGGGTCATGGTCGAGTCGGGCGATCCCCACGTGCAGACCCTGACGAGCCCCTCGGGTAAGACCCCTGCGCGTCCTCGAGCGCGGGGAGGCATCAACTACACGGCGGGCGAGGGAAACCCCATCGAGATCATGGACATGAGCTTCGGCGTGCAGCTGGCGTCCCTGCGCGAGCTCCTCACCCGCGAAGGCGAGCTGGCTCCCGGCCTGCACGACCTGCCGCGCGAGGCCGACGACGCGGTGGCCGCGGCAGCGCTGCGTGCGTTGTCCCTGTCGTAGTCGCAGCTCACGCCCACCCGCGGGCGGGCGCCCCTGCCCCGCTTCTAGACTGATAGTCAGCGTCCCCCACTGAAAGGTCCCCACGAGCGACGTGGTCGTCTGGTCCGCCGGCATGGTCATCCCGATCACCGCCCCCTCGATCCTCGACGGCGCGCTGTTGCCGTGCGCGACGGGCGCATCGAGCACGTGGGGGCGCGCGGCTGGGTCATCAACACGCCTCAGGCAGCGCGGCCTGTCCTTCACGGAACGCCACTTTGAGGGCGTGCTGCTCCCCGGCCTCGTCAATGCGCACACGCACCTGCAGTACACGGGCATGGCATCCGTGGGCGCGGGGCAGTATCGGGGTTTCGACGACTGGGCGCGCGCTTTCGACGAGGCTCTACGACGCGGGCGGCCTGGACTGGGGAGGCGACGCAGCCGCGGGCGCGCGCGTCTGCTCCTGGAGGGCGGCACGACCGCCGCGCCGACGTGGTGACGGACGCCGCCGCGGCCTCGGCGCGCTGCACGACGCGGGCCTGCACGGCGTCGCCTACTGGGAGGTCATGAGCTGGTCGAACGAGGAGTGGCGGGCCCGCGGTGAGCGCGAGGTCTCCGCTTCTCTCGACGCGATGCCGACCCCTCCGGCCGTGGGCATCTCACCGCACGCCCCCTACTCCCTGGACGCCGAGCCGCTCCTAGATCTGCCCGACATGGCGCGGCGCCGCGGCATGCGCATCCACATCCACCTGGGCGAATCCCACTCCGAGGCCGAATGGTCCGAAACCCGCACAACCGCCCTGGCCGACCTGTGGAAGAGTGAGCACTCCTCGTCGTTCACGGCGATGCGTTCACGCGGCGGCGGCTTCTCCTCGACGCAGTTTGTCGATCAGTTGGGCGTCCTCGGACCCGACTGCCACGTCGCACACGGCGTGTACATGCGCGCCGACGACCGTAGGCGACTGCGCGCCCGCCAGACGGCGGTTGCGCTGTGCCCGCGCTCGAATCGGGTGATCGGCCTCGACGCGCCGCCCGTCGCCGCTCACCTCACCGAGGGCAACATGATCGCGGTGGGCACGGACCCCTGTCCCTCCCTCCCTCGACCTGCCTGGAGGACGTCGCCCTCCTCTTCGATCTGGCGCGAGTTCAGGGGTATGAGGATCAGGATCTGGCGCGCCGCCTCCTGCAGGCAGCGACCCTGGGCGGTGCCACCGCGATGGGCCTGGCGACGGGTCCCGACCGCCTGGGTCAGCTCCAGTCGGGCGCGGTCGCCGACATGTGCGTCGTCGACGTGCCCGTCACCTCGATCGTGGACACCATCGACACCGTCGCCCGCCACGGCGCCGGTCGCGTCGTCGAGACCGTCGTGTCCGGGCGCGTGCGCTACTCGGCCTCGCGCTAACCTTCGTTTCCCCTGTCGCCGACCCGCCCTTTCCCTTCGTTTGAGTGCCGAATGACCGACGTATCCTCGCTGATTGACGCCATCGGGGCCTGGCGCCCCTCACCCCGAGGGCGGCCACTACCGCCGCACCTGGACCGCGCCCGCCCGCGTGGACACGCCCCGCGGGAGACCGCCACAGCGCCTCCGCGATCATCTTCCTCCTCGATCGCGACGAGAGGCCCGCTGGCACCTCGTCCACCCGACGAGCTGTGGATCTGGTCGGGGCCCGGCGCCCTCGAGGTGCACCTGGGAGGCAGCGGGGACGCGCCCGACGCCGACCCGCGCGTCGTCACGCTGGCATCTCCGGCCGGCACCGAGGCCTCCGATGCGACGTGAACCCCGTGCAGATCTCGTGAGAGCCGGCACCTGGCAGCGCACCTTCGCCCGCGGCGACTACGCGCTGGCCACCTGCGTGGTCTCCCCCGAGTTCACCTTCGACGACTGGACGCTCGCCGAGGGGGCCTGAGCCCACGGGGACACACGCCCGCGAGTCCGGCGCGTGGGCCTGGTGGTCGGGCGCGGGCCCTGGCCGAGCGCGCAGGGGAGTATCGCCACGTTCTGCGACCTGAACGCGCACACACCGAGGCCCGCACACTAGGTGAGACTATCCGCTCAACCACTACGAGCGGCTCATTCCCAAGGAGGAAACATGGGTCTGGACGATCTGAAGAAGCAGGCTGAAGAGGGCCTCGAAAAGGCCAAGGAGACCTTCGGCGAAGAAAACGTCGAGAAGGCCATCGATGCCGCCAAGGACAAGGCGACCGAGGTCGTCTCCGACCTGAAGGACAAGTTCCAGAAGTGACCTGATGGAAGGGCCGGGCCCATGAGGCCCGGCCCTCACGCGTACCCGCACACCACTGTGTCCCATCCCCCATCCCCTGATACCCCAACGATTCCAGCGTTTTCCCCAGCCCAGGCCTCGTTCCATTGTTTCGTGCATCGAAACGACGCCAGCGCATCCGTCGGCGTGCCCATACGCTCATCGAGTCAGACCCGCCCTCACCGGCGGGATCCCCACGTCACCGGAGGCCCCCATGCGCCGCTCTGTCCGTTCCTCGCTGCCGTCGCCGCCGTCGCGGCCTCGGCCTGGCCGCCTGCACGGGCGGCACGAGCTCTCTCTTCCTCCGACGCCGAGCAGACCTACGGCTCCCCGGCGCCCCTGCCGACCGTGACGGACGGCAAAGCTCACCGTCGCCACCTCCGACCCCGCCTACTCGCCGTGGATCCTCGACAACGACCCGGCCTCGGGCGAAGGCTACGAGTCCGCCGTCATCTACGCGCTGGCCGAGGAACTCGGCTACAGCGCCGACAACGTCCAGTGGGTGCGCGCCACCTTCGATTCGTCGATCACCCCCGGCGCGAAGGACTGGGACCTGAACATTCAGCAGTTCTCCATCACCGACGAGCGCAAGAACGCCGTCGACTTCACGTCCCCGTACTACACGACCACCCTCGGCGATCATCACCAAGGCCGGCAGCCCGGCCGCCAGCGCGACATCCATCGCGGACCTCAGGACGTCCTCATCGGCGTCCAGGCCGGCACGACGTCGCAGCAGTTCGCCTCCGAGAACCCTCGAGCCCGGACTCACGCAGAAGCTGCAGATGTTCAACTCCTCCGACGACACGGTCCTGGCCCCTACAGACGGGCCGCGTGGACGCGATCGTCGTCGACCTGCCGACCGCCTTCTACATGGTCTCGCGCAGATCGATGACGGCGTCATCATCGGCCAGTTCGACGACACGACGGGCGGCGAGGAGTATGGCATCGTCCTGCCCAGGGTTCCAAGCCGACCCCCACGGTCTCGGCCGCGGTCGATCGCCTGGCCCTCGTCCGGCAAGCTCGCCGAGCTGCAGGAGAAGTGGCTGAACGAGGCACAGAACGTGCCCACCCTCGAGTGAGGCCTCATTCATGAGTGAGCACTCGAATGACGCGCTGGCCACGCCTCCCGTTTCGGCGGTGGAGCGTGGCCGGCGCGCTTATCGGCGCAAGCAGACGGTCCGGTCGATTCTCATCTCCCTGGCCTCCACGATCGTGGTCGCGGGGTCCCTCATCGCCGTGGTCGTCAACTCCGACGGGTGGGAGGCCACCCGCAACACCTTCTTCAACGGCAAAGTATTTCGTCGAGGGCCTTCCCCAGGTCCCGTCCGGCCTGTGGCTCAACATCCGGATCCTGCTGATCGCGGTGCTCGGCGTCGCCGTGTTCGCGACCCTCCTGGCGGCCGCGCGCACGCTGGCCGGCCCCGTGTTCTTCCCGATCCGCTTCCTCGCGGCGGCGTACACGGACATTTTTCCGAGGCGTCCCCTTCCTGGTCGTCCTCTACCCTGATCGGCTTCGGCATCCCCGCGCTCAACCCGACGACGCGCATCCCGACCGCGTTCCTGGGCACGGTCGCGCTGATCCTCACGTACTCCTCGTACGTGGCCGAGGTGCTGCGCGCGGGCCTGGACTCGGTGCATCCCTCCCAGCGTTACGCGGCCCGCTCGCTGGGCCTGTCGCACGGGCAGACGCTGCGCATGATCATCGTTCCGCAGGCGATCCGCAAGGTCACGCCCGCCCTCATGAACGACTTCATTTCGATGCAGAAGGACGTCGGCCTGATCTCGGTCCTGGGCGCGGTCGACGCGATCCGCTCGGCCCAGATGGTCCAGGCCAAGACCCACAACATGACCTCCTACGTGGTCGCCGGCCTGCTGTTCATCATCTTGTCGTTCCCCTTCATTCGCCTGTCGGACTGGTACACGGCCCGGCTGCGTAAGCGCGAGCAGATGGGAGGCACCGTCTGATGTCGGTCCCCACGATGAACGAGGCCTTGGCTGGCTCTGCGCAGGAAGGCACTCCGGTCCTTCGTGCCGTGGGAGTCGTGAAGCGTTTCGGCGACAACGTCGTCCTGCGCGGCCTGGACCTGGATGTTGCCGCGCACGAGGTCGTGGTCCTGTTGGGCGCGTCGGGCTCGGGCAAGTCGACGCTGCTGCGCTGCGCAAACCTGCTGGAGCGGGTGGACGACGGCCAGATCTTCCTGGCCGGCGAGGACATTACGGACCCGCGCGTGAACGCGGATCAGATCCGCGCGCGCATCGGCGTGGTGTTCCAGCACTACAACCTGTTCCCGCACATGTCGGTGCTGGACAACGTGACGTTGGCGGCCCGCAAGGTGCACGGCTGGGAGAAGGACCGCGCGCGCGAGCGCGGCATGGAGCTGTTGGAGCGCATCGGCTTGAAGGACAAGGCGAAGGAGTACCCGGATCGCCTGTCGGGCGGCCAGCAGCAGCGCGTGGCGATCGCACGCGCGCTCGCCACGAACCCTGAGCTGCTCCTGCTGGACGAGATCACGGCCGCGCTGGACCCGGTGCTCGTCGGCGAGGTCTTGGATCTCGTGCGCGAGATCAAGGCTCAGGGGCTCGACCATTCTCATGGCGACGCACGAGATCAGCTTCGCTCGACAGGCGGCCGACCGAGTCGTGTTCCTGCGCGGCGGCCAGATCGTCGAGCAGGGGCCCGCCCGAGCAGGTCATCGACAACCCGCGCGAGCAGGCAAAGCCCGGGACTTCCTGGCGCGAATCCTGCACTGAGACGTCGATCAGAGGGGTGGCCAACTTATCGTTGGCCACCCCTTCTCATCCACTGGCAGCGTGGTCCATTCCCTCAAGGAATTCTTTATGAGGAAGCAAGTAGACCGCTCGCACCGCAGGTGCTAGAGTATTCATGTGTACGGATGCTGTCCGTACAAGCGAAAGAGGAACTGACATGAGCACTGCAAAGACCCGGCGCCTGGAACTGCGCCTCACCGAGGAACAGAATTCCCTCATTCGCAGCGCCGCCACATACACATCTCGCAGCATCAGCGATTTTCGTCCTCTCCGCCGCCACGCTGGAGGCACAGCGACGTCTCGCCGACCAGCGCCTCTTCATCCTGAACGAAGAGGACCACGCCCGCTTCGAAGAGATTCTGCAGGCACCGCCGACGGACGACCCCAAGCTGCGCAAGCTCTTCGAGCGCCCTCGCCTTTCGGCACGCACATCGACCTGAACGCCTCACGCGCACTCGAGAACTGATGTACGTACCAGTCCTGCAGGAGCCTCGGCCGCTCGAGCGGAGGGACGACCGGTCACGCTTCCAATCGGGCAACTCGGAAATAGACGACTGGTTCCACCGATTCGCGTGGCAGAATCACCGAGCCGGAAACGCTCGCGTCTTCGTCACAACACAGGAACCCGACACACTGGGCTTCTACGCCCTATCGATGGGGGCAGTGCAGCGCAGCACACTCCCAGATGCCCTGAAGCCCAGTCAACGCCCCGAGCCCTGCCCGGTACTCCTCCTTGCGCGCCTCGCCGTCGATCAGCGCGCGCAGGGACGAGGCATCGGCGCAGCCCTGCTCAAAGACGCACTCTTGCGAGCCCTACAAGCTCAGTAGTGAGGTGGGATTCGCCGCCTCCTCGTCCACTGTGCCAACGACAACGCGCGCGAGTTCTACCTCAGCCAGTCCTCACACTTTGTTCCCTGCCCGGGGAGCGGAGAACCACCTGATGCTGCCGCTGCGCGCTATGCGGGAGTTCATCGACGCTCTGTGAGATGCCCGATCGGGCACCAATACAGGAGGGCCCAGGATCCGCAGATCCTGGGCCCACAGCGTTGTCAGTATGGAATCAGTTGGCGCCCTCGGTGACGGTCACCTTGAAGTCGGTGGTGATGCCGTCCTTGTCGGTGATGGTCACGGTCACGGGGGCCGCGTCCTCGCCGGTCACCTTGAGCGGATGCAGGGTGATGATGTTCTTGTCGGGCTTGCCCGCGGAGAGGGTCTCGGGGTCGGAGACCTCGACCTTGTAGTCCGAGGCCTTGTCGGACTCGGGGAGCACGACCTTCAGGTCGCGCTTCTCAGGGACCTTGACGCCCTGGTCACCGACCTCAGCGATCGTGGTTTCGACGGTCTTAACGTCGCTGGGGGTCACGTAGTTGGCGCCGGTGTTGGAGCAGCCGGTCAGGGCGGCGACACCGAGAGCCGAGTGCGAGCACTGCAGAAAGGATGGAACGCTTGTTCATGCCTCCATCATAGGCAGCGGAGCTCACGACACTGCGTCACAATGCCAGCTTTTTGGGACAACGGTACACACCCTCACAGGGACCAGACGAGCGCCCCCGACTCCGCGTCCGCCCAGAACGAGCTCGCCAGGCGCGCCCATTCCTGCGGGTACTGCAGCTGGGCACTGTGCGCGCCCCCGCGAATAATGCTCTCGCGCGCACCCAGGTCCGAGGCCTCCTCGGCGTACCAGGCGGGCGGCCAGATCTCGTCCTGATCCCCCGTACAGCACGTGCACGGGGACGCCGGTGGCCGCGAGCGCGGGGTGTCGGGGCGCAGCTGGGGAGAGGATGCAGGGCGATGCCGACCAGGTTTTCCGAGGCCGTCTCCAGGGCGCGAACACGTTGAAATTCCGCCCACCCGACGCCCGGCTCGTCGAACGTCATGTCCGGGAAGTAGGTGCGCAGCACCGCTGCCGCGCGCCGGGGCCCGTGGGCAGGGGTCGAGGATGGGCAGGGTGTTCATCCAGTCGTAGACGGCGCGCCCCGAGCAGAACAGGGTGACGGAGGCGAAGAGGTCGGGGCGGGCGACGACGGCTGCCCGCGCGACGATGCCGCCGAAGGAGTGGCCCACGAGGTGCACGCGACCCGTGGTCCCGGCCCAGGCCTCGGCGACGGCGATGAGGTCGCCGACGAAGTCGCTCATCCCGTAGGGCGCCCAGGCCGGCGGGCGCGGCGGACCCGCCCCTGGCCTCGTTGCGAGTGAGGCGAGCGTGTCCCAGCCCGCCTCCCCGAGGAAGGGCAGGACGGGGGCGTAGTCTTCCTTGGAGCCCGTGTAGCCGGGGACGAGGAGCGCGCGAGTTCTCCCCGCCGCCTCCGGGACCGAGGCCGGCGAGATCGCGGGGTGCCGTCGACAAGGGCGGGCACACTCGGGCCGGTCAGCAGGGCCGCTGAGCTCGCCGGCCGGGGAGGGACGGCGACAGGGAGTGACGTTTGCTGCCAGCGCAAAAGGACCGAAAGGCTCTATCTGTTTCACGTGCCCAATCGTAGAATGAACGCATGACAAACGAGACGATTGCGAGCCAGCTCGCCCACCGCACGATCCGCGCCTACAAGGATCAGCCCCTGACCGAGGAGGAGGTCACCACGCTCATGGAGGTGGCCCGCCACACGGCCACGTCCTCGTTCCTGCAGTCCTGCACGGTCTTGCACATCACGGACCCGGCGGTGCGCGAGACGATCGGCGCCGCGTCCGGCCAGCCCTACGTGGGCGGCACGAAAGGCGACCTGTTCATCTTCGTCGCCGACCTGTACCGCAACAGCCGCATCCGCGCCGAGCAGGGTGTCTCCTCGGAGGCCCTGGGTTCGATGAACCTGTTCCTCACCGCCGTCGAGGACGCACTCCTGGCCGCACAGAACGTGGTCGTGGCCGCCGAGTCAATGGGCCTGGGCACCGTCTACCTCGGCTCGATCCTCGCCGATCCGCGCCCCGTCGTGAAGGCGCTGGAGCTGCCGGAGCTGACCTTCCCGGTTCTCGGTCTGCTCGTGGGACACCCGGACCAGGAGCCCGGCCAGAAGCCGCGCATGCCCCTGTCGGTCGTCACCGCGAAGAACACATACCCGCGCGTGGAGTCCCTACACGGAGACGCTGGCCGACTACGACCGCGAGGTCACCGAGTACTACGACCTGCGCTCGGGCTCGCGCCTCGAGTCCTTCACGCACCTGGTCGCCACCAACATCGGGGGTTAAGGGTCAAAAAGTGTGTCCGGAATCGCGGATTTTCACGGATTGACCTGTAGGTTTCCGGAAAGTATATGCTCCGGAAGCATATATCTAGCCCCCGACGGGAAATCCTCGGTGTGGCAGCCGTGATGTGCTATGCGCGGCGTGGTGTGGTGTCGCAATGTCGAAGAACCAACCACGCTGCCACTGCGGCGGTGAAATGAAACGCAACGGCACCACCAGCAAAGGCACCACCAGATGGCGCTGCAAACAATGCGGCGCCTCCAGCGTCAAAACGTCGAAACGACATCACCAACGCGGCAGTGTTCACCCAGTTCATCGAGCATTGCACCACCGCAATATCACCGACGACCCTAGCCAAACGAAACGGTGTTAGCCGCGCCACCATGAAGCGGCGCTTCAAGTGGTGCTGGCTCGTTGATGTGCCTGACCCCACCGCCGGCCACCACAAGCGGATCTACGACCAGGTATTTCTCGATGGCACCTACACCGCCGGTGGCTGCCTGATCGTCGCGGCGACCATCGACCACGTGATCGCCTGGCACTGGTGCAAACACGAAACCACCCGCGACTCACCAACTGCTGCTTGAACGCATCGAAGCCCCACTCATCGCCGTCATCGACGGCGGCCAAGGCGCATACAGCGCAATCAAAAAGTGCTGGCCGACTACGAAAATTCAACGCTGCCTCGTCCACGCCCAACGCGTGGTCCGCCGCTACACCACCACCAACCCACGCACCGATGCCGGGCGCACCATCTACCGACTTGCGCTGAAACTGACCCCGGATCACCACACTGGATGAAGCTGCCGCGTGGGGTGTGCAACTGCACGAGTTTTTCAACGATCTACCGGGAATGGATGAACGAGAAAACCATGATCAAAGACCCCAAAACAGGTGCATGGACCCGCGTGGACCCACCACAACGTGCGCAAAGGCCTACAACAGCCTCAACCATCTTTTGGCGGTCCGAGATGCTGTTTGTCTACCTCAACCCGCCAGCAGGAGTCCTTGCGCCCGAGCGGATCAAATCCACCACCAACAGCTTAGAAGGCGGCATCAACGCCCAGCTCAAACTGCTCGCCAGAACCCACCGCGGCAGATCAGGCGAACGACAACGCCGCATGCTGGATTGGTGGCTCTACTTAAAAACGGGGTTAAGGGTCAAAAAGTGTGTCCGGAATCGCGGATTTTTCACGGATTGACCTGTAGGTTTCGGAAAGTATATGCTCCGGAAGCATATATCTAGCCCCCGACGGAAATCCTCGGTGTGGCAGCCGTGATGGCTATGCGCGGCGTGGTGTGGTGTCGCAATGTCGAAGAACCAACCACGCTGCCACTGCGGCGGTGAAATGAAACGCAACGGCACCACCAGCAAAGGCACCACCAGATGGCGCTGCAAACAATGCGGCGCCTCCAGCGTCAAACGTCGAAACGACATCACCAACGCGGCAGTGTTCACCCAGTTCATCGAGCATTGCACCACCGCAATATCACTCGACGACCTAGCCAAACGAAACGGTGTTAGCCGCGCCACCATGAAGCGGCGCTTCAAGTGGTGCTGGCTCGTTGATGTGCCTGACCCCACCGCCGGCCACCACAAGCGGATCTACGACCAGGTATTTCTCGATGGCACCTACACCGCCGGTGGCTGCCTGATCGTCGCGGCGACCATCGACCACGTGATCGCCTGGCACTGGTGCAAACACGAAACCACCCGCGACTACCAACTGCTGCTTGAACGCATCGAAGCCCCACTCATCGCCGTCATCGACGGCGGCCAAGGCGCATACAGCGCAATCAAAAAGTGCTGGCCGACTACGAAAATTCAACGCTGCCTCGTCCACGCCCAACGCGTGGTCCGCCGCTACACCACCACCAACCCACGCACCGATGCCGGGCGCACCATCTACCGACTTGCGCTGAAACTGACCCGGATCACCACACTGGATGAAGGGCTCTTCCGAGTTGAGTGTGGGTGACCGGGTGTTGAGCGGGGTTAGTAGAGGTCGAGGTCCTTGATGATGAGCGGACTTCAACCCCCGCGATCTTCAAAGGACCTCGACAATGTCTCACCCTACCTGCTGCTGCTCCGTGTCGCTTAATCGTTGTGATCGGTGTGATCTGCTCGTCGGTTTGGAGGGCTTCCATCTGGTTGCTGCCGCTCGGCGTGAGTACGGTCTGATGCTCGACATAGAGTCCTGTGATCGCCGCGCTGGCTGCCCGGGTTGTGGGGTGATCGCACAAGGCCACGGGCGCGTGGTGGTGGAGGTGATCGACGCGCCCTGGGCCGGGGTTCCAGTGCGGATCCGATGGTTTAAGCGCCGATGGATATGCCGCGAAACCACCTGCCAGATCGCGACCTTTAGCGAGCAGAACCACTCAATGTGCGCACCTCGGGCGCGTCTGGGTGTGCGGGCGATCCGCTGGGCGATCCGACAGTTGCGCTTCGAGGGAGCCACTATCTTGGGGCTGGCCCGACAGTTAGGAACCACGTGGAATACCGTGTGGTCCCATATCAAGCCGTGCCTGCAAGCCGCATCTGATGACCCCGCCCGCTTCACAGGGATTCGGGTGCTGGGGGTTGACGAGCACGTGTGGCACCACCAGGACCGACGCCACCGGGGCCCACGTGAACTCACCGGCATCGTGGACCTGACTTGCGGGGAGGAGCATCCCACGGCCCGCTTGTTGGACCTGGTTCCGGGTAGGTCTGGCACCGTGTACAAGAACTGGCTAGAAGAGCGCGGCGAAGACTTTCGCTCCGGTATCCAGATCGCGACGCTGGATCCCTTCCAAGGATACAAGAACGCCATCGACGACCAGCTCCAAGACGCAACCAGCGTCCTCGATGCCTTCCATATCGTCAAGCTCGCCGGCGATGCCCTTGATGAGGTACGCCGCCGCGTCCAGCAAGACACGACCGGTCACCGCGGGCGCAAGGGCGATCCCCTCTATCAGATCCGCAATCTTTTGCGCGCCTCGCGTGATCGGCTCACGAAGCGTCAACAAGAACGACTCCGTGAGGCCTTCACGGCAGATGAGGCGCATATCAGTGTGGAAGTCGCCTACCACTGCGCCCAGCAAGTCCGCGACGTCTTCCATCAAGCCACACCCGCCCAAGGCCGACGCCTGGCCGCACACCTCATTGAGCGCCTACCAACGTGTCCCATCCCCGAAATCGCTCGTCTGGGGCGGACCCTACGCAAGTGGAAGGACGCATTCTTGGCCTACTTCGACACCGGTGGAGCCAGCAACGGCCCCACAGAAGCCATCAACGGAATCATCGAACTAGGCAGACGCACCGCCAGAGGCTACCGCAACCCCACCAACTACAAACTCCGAATGCTCCTCATCGCAGGAGGCCTAGACGCCTCCACCCACACTCAACTCTGAAGAGCCGGATGAAGCCGCCGCGTGGGGTGTGCAACTGCACGAGTTTTCAACGATCTACCGGGAATGGATGAACGAGAAAACCATGATCAAAGACCCCAAAACAGGTGCATGGACCCGCGTGTGGACCCACCACAACGTGCGCAAGGCCTACAACAGCCTCAACCATCTTTTGGCGGTCCGAGATGCTGTTTGTCTCACCCTCAACCCGCCAGCAGGAGTCCTTGCGCCCGAGCGGATCAAATCCACCACCAACAGCTTAGAAGGCGGCATCAACGCCCAGCTCAAACTGCTCGCCAGAACCCACCGCGGCAGATCAGGCGAACGACAACGCCGCATGCTGGATTGGTGGCTCTACTTAAAAACGGAACTGCCTGACGATCCAGTACGAATCGCCAGGCAGTCCGACTGGGGCCAGGGCCAACTCGCCAAAGTATCCACCCTGACCCAAACCGGAGAACCAAGCCGACCACGAAACAGGACGCCCAGCCCTCTACGACAACGCTATCGACACCGACTACACCCACTCAATCGGCATTCAAAAAGGCCAAATCTAACCCCCGCGACACGCCGAGCCAGACACACATTTTGACCCTTAACCCTAAAAATCGGAACTGCCTGACGATCCAGTACGAATCGCCAGGGCAGTCCGACTGAGGGCCAGGGCCAACTCGCCAGTATCCACCCCTGACCCAAACCGAGAACCAAGCCGACCACGAAACAGGACGCCCAGCCCTCTACGACAACGCTATCGACACCGACTACACCCACTCAATCGGCATTCAAAAAGGCCAAATCTAACCCCCGCGACACGCCGAGCCAGACACACATTTTGACCCTAACCCGCGGAACCGGTGTTGATAACAATATTGTACTGTTTATTGGTACCTTATGCCAATCTGGCATAGTTGTGAGGCGCCTCATAGTGGGGTTGAATATGGTCTCACTGCTCATGCCCTTTGCAAAAGAGAAGACCGGCTCTGGATCCCCGCAGCGGGGTAAGAGCCGGTTCTGGTGACTCCATTATATGCGGCCCCTGCTGCGCTTGTCAGCCCTGGGCCTGCTGGCCCGGGTCGTTGCACATGGTGATGCCCTCGAAGCCGGCGGCACCCAGCACTTGGAAGATCCGTCGAGGAGGACCATCGGCTCGGCCGTGCCAGCGGCGAACTCGGGGTGACGGATCTCGATGGCGGCCATGCTGCGCGGATCCGTGACCGGCTCGGTGTCGAACTTCTCCGATAGCAGGCGGTTTGCTCCTCCAGGTCGGCGGGGAGCCGAACGCCCAGGTCACGGCCTTGCTGCCCGCGCCCGTGGGGGTACGCTGAATGTACATGCGCGTCAGCGAGGATGTGGCGGCCGTGACGGGGAACACGTCGCCCACGCGGGTGAACAGCGCGATGTCCGCCAGGTCCCCTCCGAGCGACGAATCCACGAGCGCGTAGGCGTAGGCACCGATACCGCGCAGGGTGAGGGCGTCCGCGAGGAGGCCCATGACCTCGTCACCGAAGGGTTCGGCTGAAGTACACGCCCTCGCCGATCTCGGGTGCGTCCGCCGAGCAGCGTGATGTCGAAGCCGGCGTCCGCCAGCGCGTCCCGCACGAGCGCAACGTTGTGCTCCGGGAAGGGTGCAGCGCAGCCGCGTTCGCGGCGATGCGCCTCGATAAAACACGTAGGTGGGAAAAACCAAGCTCAGCCATGCGCTCATTGTAAGCGCCAGGCCAGCTGCTCATGAGACGAGGCCGTGGCGCCCCGGGCGGTCGAGTGACCACGAGGGGAGGCCACGGCCTCGTCAATGACGGAGAGTCAACGCAGGCACAGGCCCTGCTCGTTGAGGACCTCCATGATGGGGGAGACGTGCGCGCCGCCCACGCCGATGTTGGGTTAAGGGTCAAAATGTGTGTCTGGCTCGGCGTGTCGCGGGGGTTAGATTTTGGCCTTTTGAATGCCGATTGAGTGGGTGTAGTCGGTGTCGATAGCGTTGTCGTAGAGGGCTGGGCGTCCTGTTTCGTGGTCGGCTTGGTTCTCGGTTTGGGTCAGGTGGATACTTTGGCGAGTTGGCCCTCTGGTCTCAGTCGGACCGCCTGGCGATTCGTACCGATCGTCAGGCAGTTCCGTTTTTAGCAGAGCCACCAATCCAGCATGCGGCGTTGTCGTTCGCCTGATCTGCCGCGGTGGGTTCTGGCGAGCAGTTTGAGCTGGGCGTTGATGCCGCC
>BNJV01003134.1_pt1 | contig 122577 bp, 189 predicted proteins | sample 8540591 | NCBI WGS metagenome assembly BNJV01 (sample SAMD00202457, study PRJDB9452) | human saliva metagenome | host: Homo sapiens
GTTGGGCTGTTCGCCCATTAAAGCGGTACGCAGACGCTGGAGTTCAGAACGTCGTGAGACTGTGTCCGGTCCCTATCCGTCGCGGGCGTTGGGTACGAGGAGTGTGTCGTGCACGAGGACCGGGATGGTTACACACTGGTGCCGCCGTTGTTCTGCCAGAAACATCGCTGGGTAGCTATGTGTGTGAGACGGGATAAACGCTATGAGCATCTAAGCGTGAAAGCGCGAGATGAGATTTCCCGCTGTTTTAAATGAGTAAGACCCTGAGAGACGATCGGTAGATGGTACAGAAGTGGAAGTGCCACTGAGGCATGGAGCAACTGACTAGTACCAATCGGTCGGAGGACTTAACCACGGTTGTATAGCTGTGGTGGATTGATGGCGTTGGATATAGATTCAGTTTGAAAGAACGAAAGTTTTTCAAAGATATAGATGTGGTGACGATGGCGAAGAAGGATCACCTGTTCCATCTCGAGCACTGAAGTTAAGCTTCTTAGCGCTGATAGTAGTTGGGGTTTCCTCCTGCGCGAGGGTAGGACGTTGCCACGCTGTCTTTCCGCCATAGCTCAGTTGGTAGTAGCGCATGACCGTTAATCATGATGTCGTAGGTTCGAGGTCCTCACATGGCGGAGTTCATTCAGTATAAATGTTTGGAAACTCGAGGCTAACTGATGGCTCTGAAGGAGTACTGATTGGAAATCGTGTGGACGACGGTTAACCCTGTCTCAAGGGTTCGAGATCCTTTACTCTCCATTTATATAGATTGATTTAGTTACCGCGGCCCGTTGGCTGGCGATGATTCAGACACTCGCCTTTCACGGCGGTCACACGTGGTTCGAGTCCGTGCGGGTCATTATATAAGCGATATCACCCAAGTCCGGCTGGAAGACGAACGCTGAAAACCGTCAGGCAGCAAAAAGCGATGTACAAGGTTCGAATCCCTTTATCCTCCTTAGCCTTAACTCGCGGGTGGAGCAGTTGCAGCTCAGCTCGGCTCATGAACCCGAAGCTCGTGAGGTTCGAGGTCCCACCTGCAGCTGGTTCCGTGGTAGGGCCAGGTTGCTGCTGCACACGTCACGTGAAGTTCGTTCGGGTCGACTGTCGTATCTCGTAAATGAATTAGCTCAGGCTCGGTAGCTCAGCTGGTAGACGCACTGAGTTGAAGCTCAAAGGTGTCGGCGTTCGATTCTGTCCGGAATCATTTGGAGGTGGCGGAGTGCAGCTAAACGCGGCGGACTGTCAAATCCCGCTCCTTCCGGGTTCGGCGGTTCGAATCTGCCCCCTCCGATTATGGATTGAATTTTCAAAGAAACTATGCTAGGGATAGCGGTTTAAGAGGTATGAACAGTCGGTCTCCAGAGCCGTTAGTGTGGGTTCGATTCCTGCTACCCCTGTTTTACCGTATTATTATGCGACCGTGGCGAAGTGGTTAACGCATCGGTTTGTGCGTTTTTCGACATTCGTTCGATTCCCCTCGGTCGCCTATCTGTCTAGCCAAACGGCGGTCAAAGTCAGCACGTTTGACTCGTCATTCGTTGGTTCGAATCCAGCTACGATCTATATTTTGCGCGGTTTTATAGCCAAAAGTGGTATGTAGACGGTCTGCAAAACGCCATCACTCGGTTCAAACTGCGGTTACCGCCTTCCTGATATGCCGGCGTATAACTGCAGACGCGCTGGACTCAGTATCCGGTGTTCATGAGGGCGTGCCGGTTCGACCTCCGGCCGCCGGTATGCTACGCGTGACGACAAGGTTTATAGGACGCTTTGTCTCTTTGTACGAACTTGCAGCTGCTACGTTACGAAAATTTCTGCACAGTCAGTTATAGTGCATGTTGTATTTAGTAAAAATAAAGCGAATCAACTTTAAAAATCATACAGGGGATATTCATATTGTCTGACAATGCAAAATACAGCAATATCAGTCTATGTTATTTTTAGTAGTCCTCTTGTCTTTATGGGCTATATCATTTCTGAAAAAATGGATTAGTCAGAAGGGTACTTAAAATAAAGAGGATATTTCTGAAGACAACTTTTTTTTTGGCGATTCTGTAGCTTTCAAATATACTTATATGTCTTTTGTTGATTTGCATTTCTTATCGTATTGGGTTGTTAGCAATCGTTTTCTTTTTGTTTATTAGAAAAGAATAGTTTTGTTTGTCTACAAAGGTGTCTGCTATTCTATTGACGCCGATTATTGATGGGGTTTGTAGAGATTGCTTATAATGCTGGAAATTTGTCTTTTTCATTTTGTTCTTGGGAACTGTATTTATTGTTTTTCGACTTTGATGAAAAGTATTGTTTATTTTTTGTATAGATGTCTGTTTTGGGTTGAGGATAATCTGGTTTCCGTTCTGTGATTAATTTCATGGTAATCTTTGATAAAGTTTCAACTAAGTGGGCTTCGCTTTTATATGATATTGGTGACTTTTCTGGCGTGTGTTGTTTATAATGTAGGGATATTAAAATAATTTTGTTTATTTCAAATTTGAGAGTGTATGAGATGGTATATTTACAATTTTTGCTATAAGTGGGTGGGTGTGACTTCAGATTAGGTGTTGAAGGAGGATTTTAGAAGAGACAAAGTGATGAGGTAATCATTTTACGACAATGGATGGGGTGACGGAACCAGAGAATATTGTTCGGTTGGGTGGTATTCGTTCTTTGCTTTCTGGGATGCGTCGTGTGGGATTCAAGGTGCTTGACTTACTGAATTGAAAGAAAATGAGTTGGATATCATTCATACTAGACAGAGTTTAGTCTTTTGGTTGGCAGGTAAATTAATTTTCTGATGTTGAAGGTTCAACGGTTCATTGCGTACCATACAATGTGTAAATTTACACTATTGCAAAGGGAAAGTGCGTCCTGGTCACGTGGCGTATATTTCGAAATCATTTTGTAATCAAACAGAGTGATGGTTGCTCCAAGGTGGATGACAAAGATAAGCTGATTTGGATATGGAGTGTTTTAGGAAGTTCAGAGTTCCAACAGGGGTCGTTGTGGTGCCTCCACAGAGTAGCCAATGGCACAAGAAGTGGGCTTGTGTATTCAGATTGATGATGTTGTTTTTATCTCTTAGTCGTTTGTCTCAAGAAGAAAATATCGTTTGTATGATTGCGGAATTACCAGTATTGTAAGGGTATTCAAATGTTGCGCTTATGTTGCTGGTGGCGGACCTGAAGAGAGAAGTTGAGGCATAGTGGGAACTTGGTATGGATGATTTTAATTTAGTTGTGAAGATAAAAGTGAATGGTTTATAAGTATTATCAAATGGCGGATCTTTATGTGGATGCTTCTTGAATCTGGAATGAGGGTTAACTTACTTAGAGCATTAGTTAACCGCTTGCGTTCCAGTTGTGCGAAGAACGATTACTTAAGCAGTCTTATTACTGCAGATGCTTTGATATTTGAAACGGATGCGATATTGCGGGATTGTGTAGGTTATATTGAAATAATTGGGGAATGAAGCTGGTTGTAAGTTTCTGAATCGGTTGTTATGAAATTTCTTAAACATTTGGAGAAAAATTGTGGATTTCTATGATGTGCAATTAACGGGTATCATTGGAATCGAGAACATTCTCATAATATTATGAGCCTCGATGAAATTTTTACGTTTTATCGAAGAAGTGAGTTAAGGGATGAAAATGAAAATTAATACAGTTGATTTATCGAGACTGGCGTGATGGGGAATTCGATTATTCGTCATTTGTAAAAAAATATAATGTTGTGTGTATAAAATGGTACAAAGGAAAGAGCGTTAGACCTTTAGAAGAGGAGCAAAGGCCGATATCGCCTACTGATGTTGCTATCTTGCAGATGTTGTGTTAACTATCGTTGGTTACCAAAGATGTGGAGAGTTTACTTTGGTGAACAAGGGATCTTCAAGTCTACGAAAGAGCATCTCGTTGTGTGGATGCTTACAACAGTACACCAACTTTGCTAAAGGCAGTATCATGAAGAAGGGTCAAGAAGCTCGCAGTTGCCAGGTGCTCCTGTATCAGGCGGGGACCTTGGTTGCGAAAACGGAACGCTTTTCTACGATGGTTGGACAGAAGAAACATTAGAAAAGTATATCGAGTATTAGATTGCTTCTCTAAGAGTTACACTTCAAGGATCTGCTGGTGGCTGGTCAACGATACGAAAATTTGGCAAATCTATGATTGCAGGAACGATGACGGGATTAACAGAGTGCCGTTTATGCAAAAGCAGGCTTAACATGGAGCAATGGTACAAACTGGTGGTGCAGGAGTGTGGGAAACTGGTCACTAATTATGGACCTTGTATTTTAAAGAAGATTATTCACGGTTTCTTTGCAAAACATTTCTTAAAAGACTTTGGGATTGCTGGATGAAGCAGAGAATGCGCTGTTTTTGCCTGAAACATTACAAGCGAAAAACTTATGAAACGCTTTGTGGTGATGGTTTTGTTGAGATGGTACTCTGCTTTAATTAAATTATGTTGGAACCTGCAAATGAATAAAAACTTTAAATAAGTGGTTTTATTCTTACTATCAGAGATGGGTTTTATGGTAGAATAGTGAAAGAAAGTTTGAGGGGTAGTATTGATATGGGTACTTCACAATTGGTGGAATTGTCCAACGTTTACAAACAATGGCGGCACAAGATTCAGATATCGAGTGGTCGCTTCGAAAGATGGCGTTGAAAGCTATCGTTGCTTTAATCAAGAAACAAAGTGGTTTTGAATTAGTAGATGTAGAAACAAATCAATATTTCCATTTGGTGATATTGATTTAAACAATTGAAATTTTTGAAATGTTGCAAGATTAAAATAATAATTGTGGTAAAGTCAAGGCGCAGGTGTCTGTGCTGTGGCTTTTCAATATATTAGATGAGTTGAAATAAATGAAAATTGTGTTATTAGTTTGGGACAGTTGGTAGTGGTGTATACAATATTTAAAAGAAAAATGCATCAAAGTTGAACGGTTCTTCCAGAGGAAATTGAATTAAGACAGTGTTAGTTGAGAACCAGAATTGATGGAACAATCAGATGTTGTTTAAACAATGTTAATGTATTTAACGTCGCTGAAATTGAGTTAGTGGTTAAGTGATGGGTGGTGTACAACGGCTTATGATGAGACTTGTTTACTGTAAAAAAGTCTGTTGTTACAGCTAATAAAGAATTTGATTGCTGTTCATGGAGTTGAATTAACGACATAGCTAAATTGAAGATGTGTCTTGTACTATGGGCAAGTGTTTGTGGGGGAATTTGTTCTTATCCGATGGTAAACACTGGAACGATTGATGTGGAATCAATTGTTTGGTATCGTCAACGGAACAACAAACTTATTTTAAGTTCTATGGAAAAAGAAGGACTTAGCTATGAGGCTTATTAAAGATTGTGGAGAAAAGGATTTGTTTAAGAGATCCTACGAAGGACGTGGGGTGCGATGATGCTTATAAATTAATGATTTTTAATTCGTTTAGCTTTTGGTGATTTGTGACTTTTGATAAGTTGCTGAGCAGATTTCTGGGTCGACTGCTCATATGAAGATGGCTACAAGGATGGATGTGCGATTAAACTAGCAGAGCTCTTGGTGATGTGAAAAGAGGGTTTCGCTTGAGAAGTCCTTTCCAACTTTGGCGCAAAGCAAATCGTTTACAATGGCACAAAGTTCATTTATAGAAAACAACGCAGTTTCTGCCAAGCAAGAGTACGGTGGATTGAGTTCTATTTTACTACGGAAGGGCGAGTTCCTTCCAACAGCGACAAGTGTCTTAACAGACGTGGTTTGAGTACTTCTGTCCGCAAAGTTAATGGTGGTACGGTTGAGGCATTTGGTCGTGTGAGAAGGGCCCCGTGGTGGAATTCAGTCAGAGCTGCGACAGGTTGCCATTTTCGTATATGGAAAAGGCTTGGAAGAAGCTCCGTTCAATGGAGGTGTATCAAACAATAAGTGGGTCGGGTTCGCTATACAACTTTAACAGCTAGTGGATTATTTAAAAGTGAAAAGAGCTTTGCTCATCTGATAGTCTATTTATCAATCTGGAGGAAATAATGGCATTAACAATTGAAGTTCAGCGCTGGCCAATATCGGACTTGGGTTAATTCAACTGGGATTGCAGTGAATTTATATTTAACACTTCGTAGAAGAACCTTCATGATGGTAATTACACATCTGCGTTTGGAAAATCCTACAAATGAAAACTTAATTATCAGGACAGCTTTAAAAGTTTGCCCAACGAACAACACCACGCAACTCATGCGAAAATTGAAATTCCTTCAACAAGGTCTTGGGTAGTTCAAAGCGCGATTGTTGCTGCTGCGGAATCGAATTGGCCAATGTATGATAGGCAACTTACAGTTAACAAACGACGAAAAAAGTCAAATGGGCAACTCTTTTCGAGGGACACCCTGACAATGTGCTTCCAACTATCTTAGGAGGCGTCGTAGTCATACTGCAATTACCACATTTAAAAGTGGTGACGGTTCACAAGAATGCCAAAGCTTCCGGTTGCAATGGTCGCTGTGATTCCGACGTGCAATTATCAACATGAAGAGGTCGGCAGCGTATTTGCCAGGTTCTTCAACATGGTGAGGCCGGTGGAAGCAAGTAGCCGTAATGTGTTGGTAGCTGGATTAATGATCGAAGATTGGAAAGATCATTTCTTCAATTGTTGAGAAGAATTTATTCCATGAAACATATCGTTCGACGCTGTTCCTTGGATGGAAGAGTTCGTACGATTACAAAAATGAAGGCCTTGATACATGCTAGACTTGCCAGTGGGGCCAGGCCCAACGGTGAAGTAAACATTTGTTCATAAAGAAGAAGTAGTGCGTTTTCTTTGCAAACATTAGAAAAGTATTTAGAAACAACTGAAGATTGCACGATTCGTGTGCTCGAAATTGATGCGGCGTTCGTAAAAGTAGAAGAGAACTATGGCACTATTCAAACCAACGTGGTTTAAAAAAAGACCTTTCAAAGAGATTACCGTTCCTTTCTTACAGAGAATGGAATCCGAAGTTGTCTTAACCGATTTAGATAATACGCTAATTGGCTGGGACGAAAATCGATGGCTTACTTGCCTGGGTGCGTTAAAAGAAGCGGGCATCAAGATTGTCCAGCCGAATAATAATGCATCATGCATCGAATGCTGCTGAAAATTTGGATGTCCCATATGTGTATCCTGGACTGAAGCCACTGCACAAAGGGGTCTCAAAGCGGCGCAACAATTACTAAACTTGATAAACTCGGGACGATTACATCAATTGGGCGACCAACTGTAGACAGATATTCTAGGGAGGAATACATTTGCAGGTTAGGAACCATTATCGTAAAACCTAGAAAAGAGAGAGCGACGCTTGGGAAAAGCAAAATCAATCGTGCTCTTTGAAAAGGAGATTTTTGTAGCAATGACACAAGGTGCGTCTTATCACAAGAAATGGAGGGAGGATTAATCATGGAACAGTATTTATGTAGTGGATGTGGAGCAACAACCATCAAACGGAAAGACCTCCGAGGAACGGGGGTACACACCGTGCAAAAGTGCGTGTACCAAATGCTGGAAAGTGAAGGCCCTCTCTATTTGCCAACGTTGTTTTTAGACTCCGTAGTGCAATGAGTTGCAACCAGCATCTCTAACAAAACGATTGACTACTAAAGATGTTAAGTAGTATAGCGGATGAAGACTGCGCTAGTTGTGTTTGTATGACTTACTGACGGCATATGGAGGCTGATTTCGGATTGAAACGTTTGTGGGCGATAACCCGATTTTGTTTTGTAGCCAGTCAAGGTGGGCTCTATGTCCAAAATCGGTGAACCGCAATCGTCTGAAAGCGTGGATTGAACGTCATGCACGAGTACAGCATTAAACCGCGACACACCTTCTTGTGAGTGGCCATGCAAACGGATTCAAATTGACGAGTTATTAGAGAAGATTGACACGAGGTACCGTAAAGGGGAAAGATGCGTATGTTGTAGGGTCACTAAACGTAGTGAAAATCAACGCTGAGTTAATAAGTTGATTCTGACAGTATTGGTGAAACAGGCGGCGAAGTGATTACGACGACGTCTCAATATCCAGGAACAACTCTTGGACAAATTGATACTATTCCATTTGATAGACATCATACATTAGTGGATACGCCAGGGATTATCTCATCGTCACCAAATTACGCTCTTTCACTAGCGGAAAGAAATGAAAGAAAGTCCTGCTGCAAAAAGAGTTACGGCAACCAGACTCTTTCCATCAATAGCAGAGCAAAACGATTTTTATCGGTGAGCAGTGGCAGTGTCGACTACGAGCAAGGAGCGGAGTTCATTTTACCTTCTATACACGCATTGCAATCGAGTCGCATCGCACGAAGTTGGAGAAGGCGACAAGGTTTTATGCCGAACATGCAGGAACACTTCTAACGCCACCAAACTAGGAGAGATATAATATGGTTGTATCCAAAATTAGTGAAGAAGACACTACGATTAAAGAAAAACGGACTTTAGTGATTGCAGGTCTTGGCGGTAACGATTTCTACCAGGTAATGCAGTATCTGTAATGGAGTCCCAGTAGTTGATGTGTGATCCAACGTCACCTCGATTATTTAAGAGAGAGAGCTTTCATGGAATTAAAAGGAAAGAAAGACACAGTTCTTCAGAAGCACACTCTGTTGAAGCCAATCTTCCAAATCGGAAAAGGCGGACTTAGCGAAGAGATGGTCCATCAAATTCAAAACGTCTGTTGAGAGAACGCGAATTGATTAGTGACTTTATTACAAAACACATTAGAGGAAATCCACAAGAAGCTGCAGAAAGTGCGATTGCAGAGCGACTGGAAGTACCATCATTCGCTGGATTGGGCATACGTGTGTGTTATATAGAGGCACGAAAATCTCAAAACATAGAGACTCTTTCAGTACGATTTGCAGAATTCAGAGGTCGATGAACGACGTTACATGAACTCAATATTTTTCTGGACATTAAACAAAACTGATTCGGTGAAGAAATGCCGGTAGAGCGTGGGGCTTATCGGCGGTAGTTTTAATCCGCCGCATGTGCGCATTTAATTGTAGCTGAACAAGGCGTATTGCACTAGGGATTAGACAAGCGACACTTTACCGCAGGTGCCTATTCCGCCACATGTGGATGAGAAAAGACCATTGATGCGAGTACTCGTAATGGAGATGACACGTCTGCGGTATATCCGATAATATTTATTTTGATATCGAGGCGATTGAACTCGAGCGTAGCTGAGAAGAGTTATACGTATGACACGATCTGCAGCTCTTAAAGAGACAAAATCCGAATACGGAACATTACTTTTATCATTGGTGGAGACATGGTGGATTGTTTACCGACACGCGGCACCGTGGATGGATGGAGTTCATGCGCGTAATTTCGTTGTCGGAGTTAGAACGTCCAGGATACGAAAGAAACACCGTATCCAGTGTTATGGATTACTGCACCAGAAAATGGATATTGGTTCGACACAAACTCCGCAAAAATGTTTCTATTCCAACAAAGTATATTAAATATTTGGTACCAGAAATTGGTGGAAGCCTACATCGCAGAAAAAGCGTGTTTAGAATGAGCGCAGTACAAAGCTTTGAGACCCGCGGCCATACAACAGTGACGAGAGAGAGTTGTTGTCTCATGTTCAGATCAAATATGAGCGCGACAGAAGAAGATCATCACTAAGGTTTGCGTGTCGAACGAAAATATGCGCAAAACTCCCTACGGCGTCGATGAAAAAGCACGGCTGGCTGTGGCAGCTAGCGCATGATTATGCTAAAAGAGAATCATAGTGGACAAACAGCAAAAGCTCGCATGAAAGAAAGTCGGACTTCCCTGGAAATGGTATCACCATGAAGGCTCTGATTCTGCCACGACCGATTGGAGCTGCACGTGATTTCAAACCTGTGCGGCGTAAAAGACGACGTTGTTAGACGCGTCTCGTGAACGCTACGATTGCGAGGCTTCAAATGGCCCATTGAAGCTGTGTCTCTGCAAGGATGCAATGGCAGATCTGGTGGAGCAGATCTCCAGGTGTGGATACTCGCGTGAGGATTGCAGCGAAGAATATCGATGATGCGGTCTTTATGTTATTGGAAGCATTACATTGGAATTTTTATTGGAGAAGTCTCTGCTTCCAAAACAATAGAAGTTTATAATCATTATTTGAAACAAAGATGAGAATAGAGATGGAACGTCTGAAGTAAAGGGTGTACTACAAGTTGTTTTAGTATGTGCCGAAGACAAGTTAGCTTTAGAAGTGGTGGACGCTAGACGTGGCAAGTTCTGTACACCAGTTAGCTGAATATTTCGATGATTACACACGGTACGAAAAGCAAGTTCAAAGCAATTGTGCACGGTTGAAATTCGAAGCGGTTGAAAAAGCATACTGGTAGCAGAAATATCAGAAGAGGTAAAGATGGTGCGTGGAAATGGATTTTAACAATGGACCGAACGATGTAATTGTCCATGTATTCTATTATGCAGTATCGCGAATTCTATAATTTAGAAAAATTGTGGAGCGATGCACCAATTGTAGAATTATTGTGGAGTGAAAACTAATGAACTACTGCAGTTGCTCGTATGTATATGACCGTTGATGGATCACAACTCTACGAGGAATGGACCCGGACTAATGCAGTTCGTTCTTTTTCGCTATAGTGACAAAAGACCAGTTCGTAAAGTGATGGAACCTGTGGCTGTGGAACAGGTGAGGTGTCGATGCGTCTTGACTGACAGAGGATAGTCGTTGGTGTTTGGAGCTACCCAAAAATATGTTAGAAATCGCCGAAAGAGAGCTGCCTGGCTGCAGCATCGAATGGCTGACGTGACAAGGTGCAGTGCTCGAAGATGTACCACAACAGACGCTGTAACGCTCTTTTCAGATTCACTGCGTTGTTTAACGGACTTTTGAGGATGTTGTTTGCAGCTCTCTGAAGCAGTGTGCTTGACTTCATTTAGAAGAGGGTGGAATTTTCCTTTTTGATGTTCATCTCGCTCTCATCAAATGGGTGAAGTCTTTCCAGGATACCAATATCATTTCGTGGAAGAGCGATTTTGCATTTTCTTTGGCATAAAGCTAGTGAATTAGACGAGCCAGGCAGTGTAGAATAATAGTAATTGAGTATGTATATTAAACAAGAAAGACGGCAATCTGTCTCGAGCATTTCCAGGAAATGTGCACATGAGGAACAAACTCCAGTTGAAATGTACGAGAAGCAGCGCTGGAGATGGTCGGATTCACAAAACTATCAAAGTGAAGGCGATTTCCGGGCAAAGCGAAGTACTAAGAAACTGAAAGGTCGCAAGTTGTGGTTTTCACGCGGTGCGAAATGAAGGCTTGCGTAGGAAGGTATGTGAGTAATCGCGAATCTAATCCACTCATCAAGGTCGCTGTCTTATTTGTTAGAACAAGCACGCACGCGGGCTGATGTTCTTGTTGCAGTGATGAGCGGCACGGTGCAACAGGCGAACCCTGCCATCAGAGCAGAAAATGGAGCCGTGCAAAGTCGCGCTTCAAGAAACGGAGCCGAGCGTTGTCATCGAGGATGCCAACTGCGGTGAGCTTTAGCTGTTGCAGCACCAGACCGCTTTGTGCAGTTGAAAAGCATTGCAAAAGGTGGGGTGCGATTCCTCAGCTTTTGGCATGCGAAAGTGGCAGATGGGACATTTTCAGAAGCTACAGTATCCCAGCGGGAGACTATCGAAAAAGAAATTAGTCGCCGTGTAGAGAGAACCGGTCACTAACTGATGCTAATTAACTACGCTTGCTGTAGAAAGAGTTTGGAGAAAGTGCGCTTGCCCAAGCCTTTGCAGTCTCAAAATCGGCAACTGGGACTAGCCTACGCGTTGAGAAATGCAAAGGTGAGACATCCAATGCAGCATCGTTCCACCATTACACGGTAGGAAGTGGGCATTTGGATGATGCGTTGAGACGAGACTGCTTTGCATAGCGAAACAGCCTACGAAAAAGCCTAAAAAGGTGATCGCGGTGAGAGAGGTTTTGCAAGACCAACCATCCTATAGTACAATTCGATGAAGAAGAGTACAAAACGATTGGAGCTTTTATGGCCACTCTTGAAGGTATCGTTTACGAAGCACTGACGAAGTGACTGTGTGCACCATTTATCAAATGGAAGAGTATCGAGAATCGTGGAGGGAGCTGTTCGAGACTTCTTCAACGATTGAGGAGTGCCCACATCCTGCAAAAACAAACGTTGGAGTTGGGCAAGGTTGCAACGGCTTCTCTGTTTATGTTTTACTGCGTAACCAAAGAGTGAAATGGAAGATTATTGGAGCAGTCTCAATTGGGCAAGGAGCCGTTCTTGACATGGTTTCTACAGTAAAAGGCAAGACTGGATGAAGAATATAGAGGAAAGTGAGAGTCATTCCATTTAATTACCAATTACGCAGCGCATAAAGATATGAACGCTAAAGAAATGTTGGGATTTATTGGCGATGGAAATCCATCTAGCAAAATTTCTGCAACGTTCCTCAAGCCTGTTCAAGTGGAACAAAGGAGGAGATTTTTAATCTGTCTTTTCAAGCTTATGCAGTAAAAGCTTTGACAAACTTTCAATAAACTAGTATAATCTCAGTATGTTGCTTTAGGGGTGAAAATTGTGAAAATATCAGCTCAAACAACTTTGTGATTCTCTCAAGGGATCCCAAATTACTTTGATACAGAGACTACTCGTGGAGAGGCATTAAAGTAACAACGACGATTCTGTCTATGCTGTTCGTGCTTTAGTCAAAGGATTTCTTTGTTTATCAAAACGAATCAGTTGTGAGCGCAAATTTACTTGCGATGTTGACTAATCACGCTTCCTTCATCCAGGTCTTTAGAGCCCGGTAGTTCCACCTACAGTGATATTGTGGAAGATATGTCCCATCCCATTACTCAGTTGATGAAAAGAGCTAACAGAAATTGGTGCCTCTTGATGGTGATTGATTGACTTAGAACCCCGCTGTGGAAGATCACTTTACTTTCAAGTTCGCACGTGTGTATCATAAGAGAATTGAGTGAAGATAAAATGCCTTCTGAAACGATTGGGAGGTTGTAACGCAAGAAGCTCTTGAAGAGCGACGCAAACAACAAAAAGAAACAATCGGTTTGATTCATAGGCTAGCGTCTACAGTCTTTCTTCGAAAAGGATGAGACTGAGAGTAAAAAGCATCATAAAAGAAGAGTTTGATTTCAGGAGGGTGTACAAAAATGGCAGTACCAAAACGTAAAACATCAAAAGCGAGAAAAAGCAAAAACGTGTACTCACTTCAAATTGAAGTTCTCGGTTTGATGCGCATGCCCATCAGTGGAGCATTGAAAGAGCCGTCACGTTTGTCCTGGGTGTGGTTCTACGACGGAAAAGAAGTTGTTTTCCTAAAAAGCATAATCATAAACGTTACAAAACTAGACAGTTGTTCTAAGGTTTTTCTTTCCCTAACATTAAAAAGTAAAGATTATCAAAAATGATACGTATCATTTTTGATACATTCAAAAGCGTATGAGTTTTATGAAATCTCATTGTAAACTAATAGTGATGGAGGTGAGTCAACGTTATTTTTGAAACTCGTACCATGATTGTCTTTTATTTTTAAGCTAGGTCGGCTTCACGAGTCGTTTTTGGGAATCGAAATCTTCTATAATGAGACCTGACTTGCATAACAATTCAAGCGATGCAGGACACCACGTGCTATTAATCTTGCATACGTCATGTATAGATATTGGGTATTCTTGGTTTAGTTTCTGCACACTGACTGTTTTCTTTGATTGGATTGGCACTGCTATTTTATAAATTAAAATAGGAAGCTCATCCTCAGACCTTTCCTCCACCAATGTTCTCGAGTGCGTTTTTATACTTTGGTGTACTCGTAATTCTTGTTCAGGTGGGAAGATTCCTAAATAATGCACTAATATCAAAGGATGTAGCTCTTTACGATTGAATCGTAGAGAGCTTTTAAATGTGCTCAAAAACATGAGTGAAACAAAACATAACTTGGTAAAGTGGTGAAAAGTGGTGGATCATGAGTACACCATGGTTACTAAAATTATTGGAATGGAGGAGTTCCTGCATGTTAATCGGTGAACATCAACGTACACTGATGCAAAAAGATTTGCACGTATCGTCGCTGCGCTACTGGTTTCGCTGAAGCATTTAGGTTCGCTTTATCTGTGACACGCGGACTTGATGGCTGTTTATACGGTTATCCTCTCGAACACTCGAGAGCTCATTCAAAATAAAATTACAGAGACTTACCACAGTCGAAAGACGCATCGTGCCTTTGCACGTTTACTATGAGACTGCTGCGATTGAAGTAGTAGAATCTGGACAAACAAGGTCGCGTGAATATCCTCGCAAACATTACGTATTAGAGTATGCGGGATTTGATTGCCGCATCATCGGGAACAACGATCGTGTTAGAGATTTGGAACGAGATCGCTGTGCAAGAAGGTATTGCCGAAACTGAAGAGATGAAGGAATCGCCCGAACATATGATTGATTTTGGCTTTCTAGAAAGGGAAGGGACCATGTGTAAACATATCACGTATTGCCATACATGGAGCGGTGAGATGCATCATCCATTAAGCCAGACGGAATCTACGCTAGACTAGCCACGCTTGCGGTGCTGGACATAGTCAACACCTGCAGCAGCCAGCTACCAACAGGTCACTCTATTGCTTTGACCAAGATATGCAAGCTATTAATCGACAAGGGAAGGTTCGCCTGCTTCGCTGCAAGAAGTCGAAGGAAGGAAAGAAGTGACGTTTATTCGCATGAACCTCCAAATCACCGAAGAAAGAACCTGGAAAACTGGTGTTTCTAAAGCGCGGAAATTCTTTACGACTTTAGGGCATCTTCACCACAACCTCAGTCAGATTGAGACGTGGTTTTGCTACCATCAAAATGCAAAACTCGATATACGTGCTGGATCGAGGTCGTCCATTAACGGCAGAAGAGATTGTAAACGAGATGGAGCTGGCGACGAGATGGCCCGGGGACCTTCTATCGTATATGGGAAGAGAAGTTCTCGAAACAAACTCGCTCGAGCCATTGGGCGTATCCGCGCGAAACACCGCATTGAGCAACAGGTGAATTAGTGGATATCATCTCGGATAGTATTCCAGCCGCTGCAAGACGAAAAGGGGGACATCCTGCTAGTGAGATTCTTCCAAAGCAGTTCGTATCGCGGTAGTGATGAATTAGCAGCGGATTGAGGATGATTCGGCTGAGCAAGCATTTGAAGTTGTTGGCGTGGGAGGCGCTGAATCAATGGTGTGTGATTTCATTCCATTCTGGAGATCGCACTGTCAAAACAGTGTTCAAACAGCAAAGTACGCGACAGTAGAAAAGGCACCAAAGAGACTTCTGCCGATTCACTGCCAACGGAGGAAGAAAAAGCTCCATTCAATTGGTGGACAGTGACAATTTGCAAGCATTGAAGAAAGTACAGAAGCTCTCGTTCACAAAGTGCGAAATTGAGAGTCATCGAAATGAGTAAAATAAAAGGATAATTTAGAAAGAAGAATTCTAGTGGCATTTAGCAAGAAATATGTGCGATACAATGGATGTTGCGCACCTGCGCAAAGCCTCCTAGTTCAGTGAGACCATGAAGAACATCAATTCCACTGCAAGAGACAGCAGATTTACTTCGACTAGCAGTTTCTGTGGTTTTGTTTATTGCAGCTGGCGGTTATCATGTAGTAGCGAGAGGCCGTATGGCTATACAAAAATAGACAAATGCTGGATATCGAGTCACAAACAAACGATTGACTCCAACCGTGAAAACAATGCACTGTTTCAGGGCAACACAAGAATTGTCTCTCAGTACTGACCGAGGTTAATCTGCTATCGCTAACTTGAACAAGGCTTGAAGATGAACGAAGAAATGTTTACAGAATGTTGGACGATGAGAAATGACACAGCAATAACATATGCAGGGAAATGAGGCATCAAGGAGGCCGAATTTTAGTAGGACTGCACTTGGTGCTTTTATTTCTCATCTCTTTCACAGTTCTTTCAAATCATGGTTGTAGGGAATATCCATGGTGTGGATTTACGTGCAGAAATCAATGATAAAGATCCATCAAAAACGCACACTTGCTGCAAAACGCGGTACTATTTATGATGCTGGTAGCCAGTTGACTGTGTGATACGACAAATTATCTTTATATGCCGTCCTTAACAGATGAGGGAGTAAGAATGCGGATACGCCAGATTACGTACATGCAGATGTTAATAAGACAGCAGAAGCTGACTTAAAACACATTTCTATCAAAAGAAGAAATCGTGAAATTATAGAAATCAAAAGAATGTTTCAAGTAGAGTTTGAGTGGTAAGAATTTATCGTGCAAGTGAAGGGAAGGGATTGAAGCTGAAAAACTTCGGGAATTAAGTTCTCAGAAAGTCCTGCACAAAGTTACTGTCCAAATGGGGATTTTGCTTCTCATTTAATCGGGTATACAGATACTGTTGAAGAAAACATCGATACAAAAACCATCACTACATTAGTAGGGAAGACTGGTCTGGAAGGCCTTTTTATAACGAATGTTAACAGGTGCGGGCGAAGTTGAATATTCTGTAGATGGAAATGGATATGTTAGTTACATGGTACAAGAAAAAGGTTGCGAAGCTGGCCAAAGGATGGGGTGGACTTAACGTTAACCATCGATAAGAGATTACAAACGTATTTAGAATCTCTTTAGTGAGGTAGAGTACAACACAACCAGTCCAAATGACGGCGATGCTTGTCGATCCTCAAACAGGAAACATCGCTGCGGCAACACAACGTCCAACTTATAACTCAACAACAAAAGAAGGTAGTGACCAGTGTGGAACAATCACTGCGTGGACTGCGATGCTATGAACCAGGCTCCACCATGAGTCGTGGCTCTTGCAAGCCAGCTAATGGTGTGTTTGACCCTAATGAGAAATATCAATCAGTGTGAAGACTGCGATGATTTGAGTAGTGATTCTATTAAAAGTTGGATGGGGAAAATAAGTTATTTGGAAGGTTGTAGCTCACTCAAGTCACGTTGCCTTGTTCTACATCATCCAGGTGGTATTGAAAAATGGAGCAGTATTTAGAAAGCATTTGGATTCGCAAAATCTACCTAGCGCTCAGGTTTTATCATACGAGTTTCGGGTCCGAACCATTCAATTCATACTTACAACAATTATCAACTGGTTTTGGTCATGACAGTTACTGTGACATGACCTATCAAATGATGCAAGCTCACCGCGATTGCCAAATGGGGACAAATGCAAAATTATTGCGTTTGGTGGACCAGGCTGGCAGATCCAGATACAGGAAAGAAACCCTAATCCAACAGCATCATTAGGAAAAGCTATTACTCCTGAAACGGCAGTGAAGACACCACAATGTTGTTCCAGCAACTCATGTATGAAACGAGACGGCCGTGACGGCTTCATTAACTTGGCAGAAGACGTAGCAGCTCAAAAACTGAGCACTGCTGAAACTGGCTAATCACGCAAACGGGTAAATATTACCAGAGTGGTAATAATTATATTGTCTCATGTAGCTAGGGTTTGCGCATACCAGGACGATCCAAAATATGTGTATATTACGAGGTGAAACAACCTCGTATCAGTAACGGAACATGTGTAGAGGAAATTTTCAATCCATTTAGCTGAAGAGAAGTCGCGAATACTCCAGACTCTCAGAGCAGAAGGAGGAAAGAAACATGTCTTTGGAGAGAACTAGCGGGACCTGTTGCGCACATTAAAAGTGGAAGAGGCCCGCTTGAGGGCGTCATGCCATGGTAGCTGAGTTCTTCAGCACAAGATTCATGAAAGTTGTGCCCAATACTATGCTTCTCTCTCGCATCGAAGGTTGTAACGGTAGATGGGTCATCAATCTATGCAGGAAAAGCCAAAAGAGCTTTGGCACCGAGTGTGTTCCGTGGCTTCGAAAATCTATCAAAAGAACAAGTGGGAGTTCACCTGCTGATTTATGTCAAAGACGTGACACGTGTGATGACACTCTTTGCAAATCCATTGCGGTATCCATCGAATCAGTAAATATAGATTGCGTTTACAGGAACGAAGAATGGAAAAACGACTGTAACGCATATATGGTGGACTATCTATTAGAAGATTAGGAAAACCAACTGCACTGAGATTGGAAACGATGCTTATCGTAAAGTGGTGAGGCACGTATCTTGAAACAAGAAATAGCAACGCCAGAAATCTTAACGGTGCATGAGACATTGCAAAAGGTGAAAGAAATCGGTGGAGACACTGTACATTGCGGGAAGTTTCTTCCTCATGCCCGCTCAATTAGGTCGTGTGTGAAATTGACTATACCTGTGTAGCGTGTATTTATAAAACTTGACGCATGAGCATTGCTGCGCTAAACAATGGAAAACTCATGCGCACGCTAAAGTCTACTATTACTCGCAACTTGGGAAACCATTCCATGGAAAACCCTCGTGTTGCAATTCTAAACATTGATGAAAGAGCTACTATGAGACAATTCAGCATACTCAACTCCTTTATGCAGTGATTTCATATGGATTTACAGTGAAAAGCGGATATCCGTGACGGATGTTCGCAAACAAACGGTGCGACGACTTCATTTGAGCAGTAACAATGAATGGACAAGAGCTCCAGTAACAATTCCGATGATTTGGACCTTTAATGTCTACTACATGTTTGGCTGCTTTTGCTGTAGCAGTTGTGAATGGAATTTCACTCGAACGTGCGAGCAGAATGAAACGATTCCCCTGGTGGGTGTCGTATGCAGTTGATTCAACAAGGACAACCATTCCCAAGTAATTATCGACTTGCACATACACCAGATGGGCTACAAAATGTGCTTGAAACACTTGAAAGAGTGAAATGATCGAGTGATTACACTGCGGCAGCGGTGGCAATGACCAAGCATGCCTGAGCTTGGAAAGTGCGTTTGATAAATCCGATTGTATGATTTTAACGGTAGATAACCAGAGCGAACCGCTTGAAAAGTTGCTGCAGAAATTCTAGCAGGAAGAAAAGATGAAAAGACCGCTTATGAATGCATTGATAATCGAGAAAGTGCGGAAATGTGCACTTGAAATTGCTCAAGAAGGATATCTTACTATTTGCTGGTAAAGGTAGTTGAACCGTACCAAGTAATCGGTGATGAGTATATTCCATATAATGAAGTAGAAACAGTTATTGCAAGTTTTAGCATTAGGGCTTTAAAAATCACGAGTAGAAGAAGGAAGATTACGATCGAAGTCTGTTTTATCAGTCTGGCTTAGCGTTCCTTGCGACAGTCATTGCCGAACCACATTTCATCTCAATATATGAAGATGAAACAATTAGGTCAAACAACATTAGATGAAGGTCCATCATGGCATAAAGCTAAAAGTGGAACTCCAACAATGGTGGACTTGTGTCCTTTGTATGATTAGTATTTCTAGTTTAATTGTCGGAGCTGTTTTTCGGACACTTCAATTTCGTCTTATTATGGCGTTATTGGTTTCGCCTTCGGTCAATTGGTTTCTTAGACGACTTTATTAGTGTTTAAAAACAAAAACGAAGGGCTAAAGAGTCACTGAAAAATTTGATTACAATTAATCGGAGCAGCCATCTTCGTAGTGCTTTTCCTTTTAAGTGGAATGCACCATTAATCTATCTTCCAATTTTTGGTGAAGTAAACAGTATTATCTTGTTTGCATTATTTACAATCATTTGGATTGCAGGATTTTCTAACGCAGTTAACTTAACAGATGGATTAGATGGGTTAGCAGCATCTACCAACATTATTGCATATGGTATTTATGGGATTATGGCGTATAGAGCAGCGCAACATTCGATTGCAATTTTCTGCTTCTGTAGTCGGCGGCTTCTTGGACTCTTAGTGTATAACTGGAAACCAGCCAAAGTCTTCATGAGACGTTGGTTCATTAGCTCTTGGAGCAGGACTTTACATATCATTTCTGATTATGCTTCATAAAAGAATAGACATTATTACTGTAGGAATCATCTTTGTTGGGGAAAACACTTAGCGTTATTTTACAAAGTGTGGTTCTTTTAAAAACTAACAGGCAAACGTATCTTCAAGATGAGTCCAATTCACCATCACTTTTGAAATGAGTGGTTGGAAAGAAGTGAAGATTGTTTCATGTGTTAGTGCAATCGGACTTATTGCAGGTTTAATCGTTGCATTTGTCTTTTTAAGAGAATTAACATATTTCATTAGGAGAGCTGGTCATTTTTGTCCAGCCTTTCTCCATATACATATTAAAAAGAAAAAAATTGGAGGAATCATTGTGCGGAATACACATGCATTTGAAAATAAAAAAGTACTAGTCATTGGACTTGCAAAGAGTGGAGTGAGTGTAGCAAAACTATTACACCAGTTACACGCGGATGTAACGATAAATGATAGAACACCACTTGAGGAAAGTGTGGACGCCACAAGGGTTAGTCGCTAAAGGCATTAAAAGTAGTCTCAGGAGGACATCCTCTAGAACTACTCGATGAGCCCGTTGATTTCGTTGTAGAAGAACCCAGGGATTCCTTATTCAAATCCATTAGTCGCTAAAGCAGTCGAGAAGGGCTTGCACTGTTTATACTGAAATCGAAATTGCACAACGTGTCATGGAAGGAACCGTACTTGGAATTACAGGTTCAAATGGGAAAACAACAACGACGACATTAACGAACCTTATGTTAAAAGAATCATTCCCTGAAAGAAGAACTTTTGCATGTGGAAATATTGGTGTTCCTTTATCCCTACTTGCAGGTGATTCAAAAGATTCGGATATCTATGTCACTGAATTATCAAGTTTCCAATTAATGGGAATTGAAGAGTTTCGACCTAAAAGTAGCGTGTATCGTGAATATCTTTAGCGCTCATTTTAGACTATCATGGGTCTCGCGAAGAGTATGTAAAAGCAAAATTACAAATTACTAAAAATCAAACAGAAGAGGATTTCCTCGTTTATAATGCGGATTTCCCAGAGTTATATGAGTTTATTAAAGATCATACAAAAGCAACATTAGTTCCATTCAGCCGCAAATCTGTGTTAGAACACGGAGCTTATGCTGATGAAACTACGATTTACTTTAATGGAGAAGCAGTTATGCCACTTGAAGCGATTCAAGTACCCGGCGTTCAAAACGTTGAGAACGTGTTGGCAGCAGTTGCGATTAGTAAATTACAAGGTGCAGCTAACGAAGGAATCGAAAAAGCGGTTCGTTCATTCCATGGAGTAAAACACCGTACACAGTATGTGAAAACAATTGAAGGTCGTAAATTCTACAATGATTCAAAAGCTACGAATATCATTGCGACACAAACAGCGTTACGTAGTTTTACAAATCAATCTGTTGTATTAATTGCGGGCGGACTTGATCGTGGTAATGGTTTTGAGGAATTAGAACCATCACTTGGAAATGTCCGTGAAATGGTCGTTTACGGGGAAACAAAAGAGAAGTTAAAAGCGACTGCTGAAAAACTATCTATTCCAGTAACCGTAGTAGAAACATTAGAAGAAGCAGTGCCAAAAGCGTATGCAGCTAGTCGTGAAGGAGAAATTGTATTACTTTCACGCATGTACAAGTTGGGATCGATTCGCTAACTTTGAAGTGCGCGGTGATTGTTTCATTGAAGCAGTAGAAAAACTGTAATATATATAGAAAGATGAGAGTATTAGTTTCAGGAGGAGGAACGGGTGGTCATATTTATCCAGCTCTTTCCTTAATGAATTATTTGAAAGAACAAGACCCTTCAACAGAGTTTCTCTATGTAGGGACTGAACGTGGATTAGAAAGTACTATCGTTCCAAAAGCGGGATATGATTTTAAAACGATTAAGATTCAAGGAATCGTTCGTTCATTATCACTAGAAAAACTTTTAAGACATTATGGTATTTCTGTACAAGCTATTTTAAAGCAAAAGAAATCGTAAAAGAGTTGAAACCAGATATCGTCATGGTACTGGGGGATATGTATGTGCGCCTGTATTATATGCGGCAGCAAATATGGGAAATTCCAACGATTATTCATGAGCAAAACAGTTTAGCAGGAATTACGAACAATTTTTAGCGCGTAAAGTTTCTAAAAATTGCGATTTTGGCTTCGATGCAGTTCGTAAAAGATTTTGCAAAAATACGAAGATAAAGTTGTGATGACAGGAAATCCTCGTGGGCAAGAGTTAGCCAATGCTCAAAAAGATGATTCTTACTTGGCGTCTATTGGTATTCAAAAGAAAAAAACCAATCGTATTGATTTTCGGTGGAAGCGTGGATCGCTTCGCATGAACGAATCATTTATCGAAGCACTAGAAGAATTCGAGAAAAAAGATTATCAAGTAGTCATGGTCACTGGACAAGTGCATTATGACAAAATCAACAATCATATTACAAGTTTGAAAAAACCATTGCAAAATATCACAGTTTTACCATATATTAATAATATGGTGCAAATGTTCCAAAACACAGACCTCGTTGTCTGCAGAAGTGAACAACTACATTGATTGAATTAACAGCACTTGACGCAGAGTATTTTTAATTCAAGTCCATACGTAACTGAAAATCACCAAGAAGCAAATGCGATGTCATTAGTAGAAAAAGACGCCGCAACGATGATTTTTGAAAAAAACCTAAACGGTGAAAGTTTAGTCGCAGAAATCGATCGTATTATGAATGATGAAGCTAAACGTAAAGAAATGGCTGAAAATTCAAAAGCCTTGGGAATTACAGATGCGTCAAGTCGACTTGAAACAATTATTCATTCTCTAGTGAAATAAGGATTAAGGAGGAGAATATGTTTTAATCGAAAGAAACCACAACAAACTCCTCCACGTGAACTAACACCTTTGGGAGTTAGCGCAACAAAGTTCTCCAAGAGTAGAGCAACCTGTTCCTGAAGAACCTGTACAAAAGGTGAAAAAGAAAAAGGAACCTAAGCCTAAAAAGACGAAACCAAAGTCACAAGGTATTACGAATGCAACACTCTTAAAAGGGATTTTTATTGTTTGTGCGGGATGGAGTATTTACTTTATTTCACCACTTTCGAAAGTTTCTGATATTGAAGTAGTCGGATTGAATCAAGTTCCAGTGGAATTGGTTCAAGAAAATGACGGTATTACCAAAGGACAAAGCATATGGACAATTTTAGCGAATCGTTATCGTACAGCTAACTTGTTAAAAAATGCTAGTCCAAAAATTAAGGATGCTTCCGTACAATTAGTGGCATGGAATAAAATGCGTTTGAATATTGAAGAAAATCCAGCGGTGGGCTATTACCAAAGCGATGATAAGCACTATGAGCTTTTAGCAGATGGTCAAATCATTGAAGTAGAGGCCGATGCAACGCCGAGGATTATCCATTATTGTATATGTTTACAGATGACTCGCAATATCAAGCACTCGCAAAACAACTGGAGAAAGTTCCAGCAAGTGTGATTCGTGAAATCGTAGAGATTCAGTATCCAAACGATACAAAAAATCACCAAAAGATTTATCTGAAGATGAAAGATGGCAATCGTGTCATCGAAAATCTGAAAGATATTGGAGATAAATTAAGGGTATTATCCATCAATTACAAAAACAATTGAATGGGAGGAACTGTGGATATGGAAGTGGGAATCTATTTCACACCAGATACGACAGTTCAATAAAAAGTCTTAAAAACTCGCTCATATGTTTTTAAGTGGACAAAATTATGTTAAAATATAAGGGAGTATCACTTATCAATAAACTTTAAAAATGAAATAGAAATGAATCGTATAGGAGGTTTCAATAAACGTGAAAAATCAGGGAATTTATGAGTTTAGATATTGGAACCACTTCAATAAAGGTTGTAGTAGCTGAATATGTCAGAGACAATTCAAATATTATTGGAGTCGGCAATGAAAAATCAGAAGGATTAAGCCGTGGAGTCATCGTTGATATTGACGAAACAGTTGAATCTATTCGCAGCAGTTCGTCAAGCAGAATCAAAAATCAAACATCCAAATCAAGGATGTTATCGTTGAGGATTCCAAGTAATCAAATCTCAATCAGACACTTGCCACGGTATGATCGCCGTATCAAGTGAAAATAGAGAGTTACAGATGTGGATATGTACAATGTTATTTCCGCAGCGAAAGTTCGTTCAGTAGCACCTGAACATTGAAATCATCTGTGATTCCAGAAGAATTTATCGTAGATGGTTTGATGGAATTAAAGACCCACGCGGAATGATTGGTGTTCGTCTTGAATTGTTTGCGAGCATGATTACCGGTCCTAAGACGATCGTACATAACATTAAACGTTGTATTGACAAAGCTGGCTTAGACATCGAAGAAATGGTTATCCAACCATTAGCGATTAGCCAAGTAGCATTAACACCAGGTGAAAGAGAATTTGGTACAGTCCTTATCGATATGGGTGGCGGACAAACAAGTGCTTCAGTAATGCACGATAACCAATTGAAATTCTCATTCGTGGATCAAGAAGGTGGAGACTTCGTATCAAAAGATATCTCAATCATCTTGAATGCAAGCTTTGAAAATGCAGAACGTATTAAACGTGAATATGGATATGCAATTTCATCAGAAACTTCAGCTGATGAATTCTTCCCAGTAGAAACAATTGGTAGAAGGATCCAGTTAAAGTAGATGAACATTACTTATCAGAAATCATCGAAGCACGTGTGGTTCAAACTTTTGAAACTGTTAAACGTGCATTAGACCAAGTGGAAGCTTTAAAACTTCCAGGAGGAATCGTGTTAACTGGTGGAGCTTCTTCATTAGCAGGAGTTCAAGAGTTAGCACAAGAAATCTTCGGAGTACAAGTGAAAACTTATATTCCAGAGCAAATGGGAATGAGAAATCCTATTTATGCAACAAGTATGGGGTTAATCAAATACGCTGCAAGCTTAGATGATGTTCACCGTATTGCTCAAAAAGGGTAAACCGGTAACGGAACAACGCCCAGTACACAAAGCACACCACAAAAGTGCTCCTGTACAAGTACTACCAACGGCTCCTGTTCAACAACCACAAGAGTATGAACAAGAACCAACAGGTGAAGAACAAGGGTTTGGAGCGAAAGTGAAGAACTTCTTTAAAATGTTTATTGACGAAAATTAAGATGAGAACCAAGGAGGAAATATAATGGATTTCGAATTCGATACAAATTTAGATGGCGCAGTCATTAAAGTCATTAGTGTTGGTGGTGCTGGCACAACTACTGTTAACCGTATGATTTTCAGAAGGAGTACAAGGTGTAGAGTTCATCGTAGCCAACACAGATACTCAAGCATTAAGAAACCCAGAAGCAGAAACTAAAATTCAATTAGGACCAAAAACTTACTAAAGGATTAGGTGCAGGTTCATTACCTGAAATCGGTCTTAAAGCAGCTGAAGAAAGTGAAGAACAAATTCGCGAAGCTTTAGTTGGAGCAGACTTAATCTTCGTTACTGCTGGTATGGGTGGCGGTACTGGTACAGGTGCTGCACCAGTTGTTGCTCGTATTGCGAAAGAATTAGGCGCATTAACAGTGGGTGTTGTTACACGTCCATTTAGCTTCGAAGGACCAAAACGTGGTCGCCGCTGCAGAAGGTGTTGCACAATTAAAAGCAAAACGTAGATACATTAGTAACACTTTCAAATAACCGTTTATTAGAAATCGTTGATAAAAAGACTCCTATGTTAGAAGCTTTCCGTGTAAGCGATAACGTATTACGTCAAGGGGTTCAAGGTATCTCTGACTTAATCACTGCGCAGGTTGCGTAAAACTGACTTCGCTGACGTGAAGACAGTGATGAAGCATCAAGGTTCAGCATTAATGGTATTAGTGTTGCCAGAGTGGTGAAAACCGTACTGCAGAAGCTACTAAAAAGCTATTTCTTCACCATTATTAGAGGTATCTCATCGATGGCGCGGAACAAATCCTGTAAACATCACTGGTGGCTCTGACTTCACATTATTCGAGCACAAGATGCTTCTGATATTGTTGCAGCAGCTTCAACAAGTGGTAAAACATTATCTTCGGTACCTTCAATCAACGAAAACTTAGGTGATGAGTAATCGTTACTATTATCGCAACAGGTATCGACGAGGAGCGTAAGCACGAAAAGTCAGCAGCACGCGCGGTCGTTCACCATTCGCGAATAGCACAGCAACTCGCAAAGATTTGAGGAAATAACCCTCAAACTTTCCAAGAAAAACAAGTTCCTTCAAAAACCACAACCAGTGGAAGAAAAAGAAAACCTGAGAAAGTTATTTGGAGACTGGGATATCCGTCGCGAAACAACTGTACGTGAAACTACTTCCTCAACAGAAGCAGATTCGCCATTCGCACAAAGTAATCTCGTAGAAGCTCCAGTTGAGCCAAAACAAACTGAAAATGATGGATTAGATACTCCGCCATTCTTCAGAAAAAGAAACAGAAATTAATGAGTATCACTAAACAAAATATGAGTCGTATTATGAGACTTGGTTGCATCTTCTTGCAACCAAGTTCATAGACCATCTACAGAAGTTTGTCCGATTGTTGTAACGAAAAATCGTGCGGCTCGCGAGGTTCAAGAAATGTACGATTTAGGATTTCGACATTTTGCGGAGAATCGATGTTGAAAAAGCTATTAGAACGACAAGAACATTTCCAGAGAGGACATCATCTGGCATTTAATCGGGCCCACTCCAAAAACGAAAAGTGAAGCAAGTCGTAGATCGTATCGATTTATTTCATGCGATTGACCGTCTTTCGATTATGGATGAGATTGAGAAACGTCTCGAACACCCATTAGATTGTATGCTAGAAATTAATGTCTCTGGGGAAGAATCAAACGTGGATTCACACCCGAAGAGGCACTGGATGCTTATAGAGCAAGCAAACAACATGAGAGATTCGTATTGTTGGTTTTGGATGACGATGGCACCATTTGACGCAAGCGATGAAGAAATTCGCTTCTCGCGTTTAGCACAAATTGCTAAAACAATCGAGAAGGAAGAAGGTTAGAAGCTCCATTATATCTCAGTATAGGGGATGAGTGGAGACTTTGAGGCACGATTGAATGTGGTGCGACGCATATTCGAATTGGTACAAGCTGGTTTGAAAGGAGAGAAGACTAATGGGATTCATGAATAGTTTAAAAACTTCTGCAGTCCAGAAGGGACTACTACAAGAAGATGATCGAATGGATTACTATGAAGAGCCTGTAGCACAGTCAGCTCCAGAAACACGTTCAGAAAATACTCACAAATGTAGTTCCGTTCCAAGTCCTGGGGTGAAGAAATACATCTAAGATTTATGTGATGGAACCAGCGTGGTTCTGAAGCAGAACGCATTGCAGATGCACTTTTTATAAAAAGGAAGCAGTGCTCAGATAACTTTAAAACGTATGGAACCAAAAGATGCAAAGCGTGTCATTGATTTTGTAGTCGGTGTGGCGTATGCTATTAATGGAGACGTACATGGTGAGGAGATGAAAATCTTCATCTGTTCTCCTGCAAATTTCAAGTTCAAGGAAATTTTGATGACGAGAGTGGTTGAAACCTTCCGTCACACTGAATTTTAGAGGAGTGTAACTTAGTGGGCTTTAGATTAACAGAGTGATTAACAACAGTGGCAGGGTTTATCAATTTATGCTAATCCTTTTATGGATTAAATATTTATTAGCATCTATATCTTCCAATGTTCTTGGCGACTTATTAGATGCTTGTTGCCGTCCGTAAGTGTCATTGTTTAAAGATGTACGATTTTGGAAAAACATAGTTTAGCATTAGTAACGTCTATTTTTAACGATTTACGTTTCTGTAGCAGTATTGGCATTTATTGTTTCACAAATTTTGGAGTATAAAATGGAAATTGTAGAACAACACTTTAGAAAAGAGGAATTGTCTTTTCTTAAACAAGTGGAAAGAATGGGTAGAAGAAGTACGTTTGTACACGCGCCAGTATTAACGATTATTTGGGATCACGCCAACAGTTTATTGTGGAGGCGATTGTAGGTCAATATATGACAGTTCGTTATGTTTTGATGGCGGGTATATTGATGCTGAACGGAAACGTTGTATGATTTTGTCCGGAAATATTATGAGCCAACTTCGAGGATTTCGAAAATGCTCTATTTCATATTCAATATCCGAAGAAATTTGCGACACTTGGGCATGGAAAGATTCTAGGGTCACTGATGAGCCTTGGCTTTGACCGTAGCTTGATTGGCGATAGTATTTCAAACGGAGAAGACTGTGAATTATTCTGCGCTCAAAATATGAAGGAATATATCAGACAACAGTTAGATTGGGAAAGTGGCTGTCGACTTGAGAGAAGTCGACGTACAAATTGATTGTACCAGTGGATCGTTGGACTGCGGTACAAACAGTCGTTAATTCGCTTCGACTCGATACAGTGATTGCTTCCGTATTTAATGTGTCAGAACGTTAAAAGAAAATGATTGAGTGGTAAAGTAAAGGTGAACTGGACTGAAGAGAACAGACCTGACTTTATGCTGGAAATTTTAGATATTGTATCTATTCGTGGATACGGTCGCCTTCAAATTCAAGAGATTGAAGGGCGTACAAAGAAAGATAAGATTAAAGTAGAACTAGGATTACTAGAAAAGAATAAAAATAAAGGGATTTTTTCAATGGCTATTACACCAAACGATATTCATATATAAAGATTTTTCCAACAAAATTCAAAGGCTTCGATCCTGAAGAAGTAAAATGACTTCTTGGAAGAAGTGAAGAAGAATTAGAAACGTTAATTCGTGATAATAAGATTTAGAAAAACGCATAAATTCAACGAGAAAAGTAGAATACTTTAAATTCAATTCGAAAACATTGAATAATCAATCTTGTTGCCCAAGAAGCAGCAGATCGTCTTCGCGAAACACTTGCAGTAAAGACGCTGAAATCTCATCGTGTTTGAAGCTGAAAGAAAGCAGCACAATGTTGAAGAAGCAGCTGAAAAAGCAACAGAAATTAACCGTGAAAACAGATTTAATTAAGAAAGAAACACGTATTTTCCGTCAACGTCTTCAAATCTTAACACAAACACAAATTAGACATGATTAAAAACAGAAGAGTGGGATGTCGTATTAAATACACCAACTCACATCGAGTGACACCACCATCTCTTGATGCTATTATCAAAGATCGTAATAAAAAATCTGAAAACGAAGAATCCAAAAAGAACAATAATCAGTTGAAGGGACACTGGTCTCCTTTTTGATAGGAAGAGGAATGAATATGAACTACAGTCAGCTCGGAAGCGGCAACAGTTAGATGCAATGCCAGCACAGAGCGCGGCTTCACAGATGTGTTCTTTGTCATGGATTATGTTGATGGAGATAGCCCTTTTATGAAGGGGATGGTTGGATGCCATTGCCAAGTGTACGATAAATATCATTTAGTGGTATTAAAAAAAGAGCAAAATGAGATTCTGCCTCCAAAGTATGACCAAATTTTTGAGACAAATATTGGGGAAATGGCTTTTGCAAGTCACTATGCGATGATGTTTGATCAGCATAATGTCATTGATTATAGGTGGATAAATACGGTTTCTACATAAAGAGTGAAGCAGGTATTTTATCGATGCAACTGAATATTGATTTTGTTGGCTAGGGAAGAGAATTACTTCCCTAGTCTTTTTTTATGTCCTTAAACATTTCTTTACCACTAAAAACTTGCAGTTAGTGACGAAACAAAGTATACTAATGCTCGTTCACAAAAATACGAGAGGTAAATAATATGAACAAAACAAATCTCGATTTACTAAAACTTATTAAACAACAAGATATTCAAAATCAAAGAGAATTAGCAGAGCTTTCAGGCTATTCGCTTGGTCTCGTGAATCGTGAATTAAAACGACTCAGAGAACTGGAACTTGTAGATGCTAAATTAATCTAACAAGTAAAGCAAAGGCGCTTTTAAGAAAAATAAACCAAAGAATGCTGTTATTTTGGCTGCTGGATTTGGAATGCGTATGGTTCCACTAATACTGAAACGCCGAAAAGGCTTGACAGTGAAGAAAGAGCTGCTGATTGAACCGATTGACAATTACAAGCAGTACAGGGATTACGGACATTACTGCAGTCGTTGGCTTTATGAAAGAGCAATACGAGTACTTAATGGATGACTATCAAGTGAAACTAGCGGTGAATAGAGACTATGCGACAAAAAATAATTTCTATTCATTACAACGTGTTGCAGGAATTCTAGGCAATACGTATATCGTTCCTTGAGACTTATGGTGAGGAATTCCATTTGATACAGATGAATTGTATTCATGGTATTTACTTAGCCAAGAAGAGGTGGAACAAAAGCTCTTTAGAGTAAATAAGAAACAAGAAATCATTCAAGTGATAAAAGAGGAAAAGGAAATCGTCCATACGGTATTTGTTATTTAACAGAGAAAGATGCAAAGTCTGTGGCTAAGCAATTAAACGCTGCGGCTGCGGAAGAAAGACATGAGAAGTCGTTCTGGGAAGTAACGCTTGAAGATGAGAATAGAAAATATACGGTCTATCCAAAATTAATGGATGACGCAACTGTCTTTGAAATCAATACGTATGAACAACTTCGTGAACTTGATAAATCATCCTCGCACTTAGAAACGGATGCTTTGCAGCAAATCTCAAAGGCGCTTGATGTTCAGTTAGACGAAATCGTTAATATCGAAGTATTGAAAAAAGGGATGACGAATCGTAGCTTCCTATTTACTTGTAAGGGTCAAAAATACATTATGCGTATTCCGGGAGAGGGAACAGACCATCTCATCAATCGTAAGGAAGAAGCAGATGTGTATCGTGTCATAGAAGGAAAACAAATTTGCGATGATGTGGTGTACATGAATCCAGACAATGGATATAAGATTACAGCGTATCTGGAAGGAGCGCGTTCATGCGATAGCACGAATAAAAAAGACTTACAGCGCTGTATGGCAAAATTACGCGAGTTCCATCAGTCAAAATTAAAAGTGAAGCATACTTTCGATCCATTTAAGCAAATTGAATTTTATCAAAGCTTGTGGAATGGTCAATCTTCTTTTTATAAAGACCATGCTGAAATGCAGAAGAAAATTTTAGGGCTGAAGAGCTTCGTTGAGAAATATAAAGCAGAGCCAGTATTAAGTCATATCGATTCTGTCTATGACAACTTCCTATTTACAAAAGAGGGAGACATTCGTCTGATTGACTGGGAATATGCTGGAATGCAAGACCCGCATATTGATATTGCAATGTTTTGTATTTATGCAGGATATGACCGCAAGCAGGCAGATGCACTCATTGACCTTTATTTCGAAGGAAAATGCGAGAAGATGACACGTGTAAAAATTTATGCGTATATGGCGATTAGCGGGATGCTGTGGAGTAACTGGTGCGAGTACAAACGTACACTCGGCGTTGACTTTGGTGAGTACTCATTAATGCAATACCGTTATGCCAAAGATTTCTACCGCATTGTGCAAGAAGAATTAGCAAAGAGAAAATAATGACAAACACAGTAAAACGAGCGATGATTATGGCTGCGGGTAAAGGTGTACAAGGATGCGTCCGATTACAAATACCGTTCCAAAACCGCTTTGTAAAAGTCAATGGGAATCGAATGATTGACACCGTTATTGGTGCGCTTCATGAACAAAGGAATCCATGAAAATTTACGTCGTGGTGAGGTTACTTGAAAGAGAAGTTTGCAGAACTTAAAAGCAGACTATCTCAGAAATTAACATCGTTGAAAATCCATACTTCGATGTCGCTAATAATATTTCATCACTGTATGGTTCGCATAGAAGAAGTGATTATCCTGGGTGGCGACAACTACTACAACAGTGAAATTTTATATCCAGAGTTTCACGTTCAGGATAGCGTGTATTCCAGTAGAAAATGGCACCGACGAATGGCTCCATGCAGAGTGGACAATGAGCGTCTGTTACGAGCTGCAGCCGTACTGGAGGACGAAGGGATGGCAATTATTTAGCATTTCTCGTTGGACGAAAGAAGACGGTCAGCAGTTACAAACGTCATCTTGAAATCGAATTTGAAGACATGAAAAAGCCATGATGTTTACTGGGGATGATGTGGCATGTTCTGTTACCCAGAAGAATGATGAAATGGTATTTGCCCAATGCAAGAAGGGGATATCGTTGAAATCGATAGCCCTTTGAAGAATTAGTAGCAGTAGATAACTCTTTACAAGAGTGTTCTAGAGGAGGCAAATCATGAATAATGAAGTAGAAAAGAAAAAATCTTCGCGACAAGATCGACTGGGTCGCTAACGCTTTGTACCGCTATTTGGAGTAGTGGTGTTAGGAATTTTCTTTATGCATATTTCCAGATGCCAGTTCAGCGGTTCTAGGAAAGGCGTTCGTAGTTTTCTGGGCGAATCAATTCAGTATCTACTACGCAATGCTTGCGGTAGGTGTTTTTCCTTTGTGCGTGTGTATGTGGCTTTTTCAAAATACGGCCAAATCGTTCTTGGTGGCGAAGATAGTGAAGTCGAATATTCCAACTTTAAATGGGGTGTGATGATTTTTACGTCTACGATGGCAGCGGATATTGTGTTCTATGCGATGATCGAATGGGCATTATACGCACAAGAATCTTATCTTGGAGAACTCGGTAGCGTGCAAAATGGGCGTCCACATCCCTATTATTCACTGGGGACCAATCGCATGGAGCTTCTACATCATGCTTGCGGTGACTTTTGGTTTATGCTGCATAATCGTAAGTAGAAACAAAAATTTTCTGGAAGCTTGTCGTCCACTTCTTGGAGACAAAGTTGACGGTTGGATGGGGAAAACCATCGACTTGATTGCCATCTTCGCGTTAATCGCGGGTACTGCTACAACATTCTCGCTAGCAACACCGCTTCTTTCAGCGGCGATGAGCCAAGTGTTTGGGATTCAAAATTCGAAGATTATTACGATTGTAGTCCATTATTAATTGCAGTTGTATATACAAGTGCACGGTAATGCTTGGAACGGACTGCAGTTTCTAAACTTGCAGCCATCTGTACGTATTTATTCTTGCCTTACTAGGATATTTCTTATTCTTCGGTGGAGAAACAGTTTATATCTTAGAAACAGGTTTTAGCGCTATTGGGAACCTTGTCCAAAACTTTATCGGAATGTCTACGTGGCTTGATCCGCTTCGTGAAACAAGCTTCCCACAAAAATGGACAATCTATTATTGGTCTTATTGGATGGTTTGGTGTGTGGCTACACCGTTCTTTATCGGTAGTATTTCAAAAGGACGTACCGTTAAAAACACTGTTCTTGGTGGATACGCATGGGGGATTGCTGGGACATTTACGGCGTTTATCATCCTTGGAAACTATGGCTTAGCGCAACAGTTAAAACATGGCTTGGATATTACTGGTATTCTAAGTAATAACGCAGATTATGCGGCAGCTATTTTGAAAATTTTTGATACAATGCCGTTAGCTAACATTGGATTGTTATTACTAGCAGTTACGATGATTGCTTTCTACGCGACAACATTCGACGCTTTAACACTTGTAGTGTCTGCTTATTCATACAAAGAATTAGAGCACACACATGGTAGTGATAAACGTGTCCGCATGTTCTGGTCACTCGTATTTATCTTATTCCCAATCGCGTTGATTTTCTCAGAAAACTCAATGTATAACTTACAATCCGTTGCGATTATCGCGGCACTTCCAATTGGGATTATTATCTCACTGATCATTGCAAAAGCTTCTGTTTTAAAGATGCAAAGGACTATCTTAAAAATTGCTTTGAAATATTTTGAAAAGAAAATAACCATTGCTTAGAGTCTGGTGACTTTAAGCAATAGGTTTTTGTTTTAGTGATGGTGATGACAATTACATTGACCTGGTAGGCAGTTACATGCAACAGATGTTTGGAGCAGTGGTTGCTTTGTCCTTTAAGGCGTCCATTAAATCTTGAATGTCATCTTGACTCAAAGTCGCCTTTATCAATCAGTGTATGTAATAAATTTCCATTCTGTTTATGGCAAACTCGACGTAAAAGAACATCCGGGTCTCTTGGTCGAGTTGCGCTTTCTCGAGAAATCGCTGCGAGTAAATGGAATGGTTTCTTCTGTCATCGATTTGAATATATCCCTTTTTGGTTAAACGGATAATGAGTGTTTTAATTGCTGAGTCACCCAAGAAAAATGAGCGCTGTAGCTGTTCGATAATATATCCGCTTGTGCTGTTTGGATTCGCCCATAGAACACGCATGATTCGACGCTCAGAAGGGCTCATTGGTTGAAATTCTGTCATAAATAGAACTCCTTTCTAAAGGTTTAGTCTACAGTCGTCAACCGTTTCTGTCAATCATTTTACTTGATTTTTCGCTTTACACTAAATGTCGGGGGTAGGTAGCAAGAGTCACTATATTTTGTGTTTCGTAAAAACAATACAAAATGTTGTTAAAATGTTGCAAAAACTTCTAGGCTGGATATAATTAGTCCTCGTGAGTTTCAAGTGAGCTAGAAATGCATTTAGCTGTATTTCGAATTCAGAAATGGAGTAATCTGTGAAAGTCGTTTATTTATCGCTAACTGGAAAGACAAGACAATTCGTAAAAAAATTGGACTGGGATTTTATCGAGATTTCTAAGAAAAATTCTACAGTACAAATGGAAGAACCTTATATCGTCATTACACCAACTTATGGAGAGCAAGTGGCGATTAGGAATTTATTGATTTTGGCGAGAATGCGCACTATTAAAAGGGTTGCCTGGTTCGGGGAATCGCAATCTCAATACGAGCTTTTGTTCCAATGCCAGAGCGTTGGCTAGCTAAATACCAAATTCCAGTGCTGCATTGCTTTGAAAAATCAAGGTACAGATAAAGATGTACAAATACTAATAGAAAAGGTGAGAGAGATTGGATAGTCCAAAATTAATTAACAAGACTCAAGAAGTTACATACTTCGCATTAAACAATGAGTTAAACCGTCCAGTTGATGGGAAAATTCCATTGCATAAAGATCGTGAAGCGGTTGTGCGTTCTTTCTTAGAACACGTTAACCCAAATACAGTTTTCTTTCTATACATTAGATGAAAAACTCGATTACTCAAATCGAACACGATTGTTTAGAAGCAGAATTCTTGAGGAAATACAACCGTAAATTCGTTAAGAAATTAATGAAAGAAACGTACAAGAAAAATACCTGTTTCCGTTCATTCATGTCATGCGTTCAAATTCTACAAACAATATGCAATGAAGACAATGACGGTCAGCGTTACTTAGAACGTTTTGAATCGTATTGTATTTAACGCTCTTTTCTTGGCAGATGGTGATGAGCAATTAGCACATGATTTAGCAGAAGAAATGATTACACAACGTTACCAACCAGCGACACCAACATTCTTGAATGCCGGAAGAAAACGTCGTGGGGAACTCGTTTCTTGCTTCTTAATTCAAACAACAGACGACATGAATAGTATCGGTCGTACAATCAACTCAGCTCTTCAATTATCAAGAATTGGGGGAGGAGTAGGGGTAAGCTTGTCTAACGTTCGTGCAGCAGGTGACCCAATCAAGAAAATTGAGAATGCATCAAGCGGTGTTGTTCCAATTATGAAATTATTAGAAGACAGTTTCAGCTACTCAAACCAATTAGGTCAACGTAACGGTGCCGGTGCGGTTTACTTAAACGTATTCCACCCAGATATCGTATCGTTCTTATCTACGAAAAAAGAAAACGCGGACGAAAAAGTACGTGTGAAGACATTATCACTTGGGTTAGTTGTTCCAGATAAATTCTACGAATTAATCAAAAACGATGACATTATGTACTTATTCAGCCCTTACGATGTGGAACGTATTTACGGCGTACCATTCTCATATGTGGACATCACTAAAGAATATGACAACATGGTGAACAACCCTGAAAATTCGTAAATCTAAATTACGTCGCGTGATTTGAAAACGAAAATAGTAAAATTACAACAAGAATCTGGATATCCATATGTGGTGAATATCGATACAGCCAACCGTGTAAGACCCAATTGATGGAAAGATCAGTCATGAGGTAATTTATGTTCTGAAATCCTACAAGTTCAAGAACCTTCAGTAATCAACAATGCTCAAGAATATGAACACTTTAGGAACAGATGTTAGCTGTAACTTAGGGTTCAACAAACATCGTGAACTTAATGAAATCTCCTGACTGAACGCTCTGTAGAGGTAGCCGTTCGTGCATTAACATTCGTAACAGACCACTCAAGCATTGATGCTGTACCAACTGTTAAAAAGCAGGAAACAGCAAAGCACATACTATCGGTCTTGGAGCTGATGGGATTACACACATTCTTTGCATTAAATCAAATGAATACGGCTCACCTGAGTCTATCGAAGCCACTGATTTATACTTCAGAATGTTGAACTTCTACACATTGAAAAGCAAGTAACAAGATTGCTAAAGAACGCGGTAAAAATCTTTCGAAGGATTTGAACGCTCTAAATACCAACAGGTGAATACTGACAGCTACATTGCGGAAGATGTACAAATCCAATCTGAAAAAGTGAAGAAAATCTTCGAAAACTTCCAATTCCAACTGCAGAAGATTGGAAACAATTAAAAGAAGACGTGATGAGCGGTGGATTATATCACCAAAACCGTTTAGCAATTGCGCCAACTGGTTCAATCAGCTACGTAAACGAAACAAGTGTCATTACACGCAATCACTCGTTTAATTGAAGAACGTCAAGAAGAAGAAGACTGGTAAAGACTTATTATCCAGCTCCATTCTTATCAAACGACACTTTACCATTCTACAAATCAGCGTACGATATCGATATGCGTAAAGTCATCGACGTATACGCAGCAGCTCAAAAACATATCGACCAAAGGAATGAGTTTGACATTATTCATGCGTTCAGAACTTCCTGAAGGAGTTTATATGAATGGAAAAGAAGGACGTACAAACAAAATGACAACACGTGACTTAAACATTTACGTAACTATGCGTGGAATAAAGGCATCAAGTCAATCTACTATGTACGTACATTTACAGAAAACAACGATGAAATCGAAGTAATGCTTATACAGCTGCAGCATTTAATGGAATACGAAAGAAAGGACAAAAAGCTCATGAGTACAAAAACGATATTTTTAATGAGATTCTTTCTCAAAAATTCTACTCAACCAGTAGAGTACTATAAAAGCGATTGACTGGAACCAAGTTGAAGACATGATCGATAAATTAACTTGGGAAAAACTAACAGAGCAATTCTGGTTAGATACACGTATTCCAGTATCAAACGACTTGGACGACTGGAGAACATTATCTCCAGAAGAAAAAGATGTAGTAGGGAAAGTATTCGGTGGATTAACATTATTAGATACGCTTCAATCAGAAGAAGGTGCAAGCTTAATGAAAGATTACGTGCGCACTCAACACGAAGAAGCCGTATGGAATAACATTCAATTCATGGAATCAGTTCACGCGAAAAGTTACTCAACAATCTTCAGTACTTTGCATACAAAAGCAGAAATCGAAGATATTTTCGAATGGACAAACAACAATGAATACTTACAATTCAAAGCAAGAAAGATTAACGAAATCTATCAAAGTAGAGATGCGTTGAAGATGAAAGTTGCCTCAACAATGCTTGAAACATTCCTATTCTACAGTGGGTTCTTTACACCACTTTACTACTTAGGAAACAACAAGCTTGCTAACGTAGCTGAAATCATCAAGTTAATCATTCGTGACGAGTCAGTTCACGGAACTTATACAGGATACAAGTTCCAACAAGGCTACAATGAATTGTCTGAGTCAGAACAAGAAGAAATGAAGATGTGGGTATACAACTTATGCTTGGAACTTTACCAAAACGAAGTGAAGTATACACAATCTATCTATGACCAAGTTGGTTGGACTGAAAAAGTTAAAGTGTTTATTCGTTATAACGCGAATAAGGCGCTTCAAAACTTAGGGTTCGATCCATTGTTCCCGGATACTGCTGAGGATGTGGATCCGATTGTGATGAACGGGATTTCAACTGGGACAAGTAACCATGATTTCTTCTCGCAGGTCGGAAATGGTTACCTACTCGGTAGTGTTGAAGCGATGGATGATGAAGACTATACAAAATGGTTGTAATTTCAACTCAAACAGGTTCCTAAAAAGGAGCCTGTTTTTTTGTTGGTGCAAAGGTATTATTCAAAAACACTACGTGTTATTTCGGAGATCTTCATAGTGGTGACAATAGCTACACCGGATTGAGTCTAAGGTCTCAATCCTACTGAGCTTCAAAGGGACTCTACGAAATAAATTTCGAAGAGTCCCTAATTCACATCAGTTGTAGTCGCTATTGTTACCACTATAGACTCCGAAATTACTTCGTGTTTTTGATTACCAAATATGGTAATTACGGAATCTGTTTGGTGAAATAAGTCTATTGGTGTGTTCATATCCATCGTTTCAACGCCCTCATCAATGGACTGGTGCAGGGGATAGGGTGTGCGTGTCTTATGGAGGGGAGCTCGACAAATGGTGTAATGATGGGTAGAATAGATAAAAATGAATGGAGGAGTCGTTAAGGGATGTCGCATGAAGAACTCAATAAACAATTAGAACCCTTTAAACTTATGGTGTTCGATGAGGGAACGGAAGATGTTTGGGCAACGCTGGTTCTCTGGTTAAATAAAGATTATAAACAAAATGTGTTTGATACAAGACTAGAAGAGGGATTCGTTGGGAATGGGTATGATTGGAATTTCTAGCCATTGTCTTTCTAGAAGAGAAAATGCCAGAATTAATCGAAGTTTTGTCATTTGATTCGGAAGCGGGATTGTTTTCAATCGGATCAGAAGATGTGGAAGCAGTGAAGAAGTTTGCTGTTGGATTTAAAGCGTTATGTGACGATGAGAGTGAAATGACAGATCTATTTAGTCGAGCAACATTAGATTAAAAAAATATCGTTATACCATATAAGGTATAACGATGTTTTTATTTACATGAACAAGTTATTAAATGGTCATTTACCATACCAATTGATTGCATAAAGGAGTATACAATCGTTGGCCCCACAAATTTAAAAGCCTTCTTTGAGAAGCGCCTTACGAAACGTCTCAGCAAGTGGTGTAAAGGGTGGGACTTCTGCCGTCGTAGTGTATTCATTGATTATTGGTTTGTGGTCGACAAAGCTCCAACAAAAAGCGTCAAAGCTACCATACTTTTCTTGAATAGCCAGAATAGCTTTGGCGTTGGCGATAGCTGCACGAATCTTTAGTTGATTGCGAATAATGCCTTCGTTTTGAAGAAGGATTGGACTTTAGCTTCGTCATAACTCGAAACGGTTTGAATATCGAAGTCGTCAAAAGCCTCTCTGAAGTTTTCGCGTTTATTAAGAATCGTGGACCAGCTAAGTCCTGCTTGCATTGTTTCTAGTGTAAGACGTTCAAAGAGTGCTTGGTCATTGTGGCAAGGCACACCCCATTCATAATCATGGTAGTCCATCATCTTTTGTGAGTGATAGGCCCAGGAACATTTCTCAGGAGTGAGGGCCAACCCAGTTCAGAAAAGGGATTCCCGGTTTCAAAGTTTTCAAGAGCTACTATTAAACTCTGAAATCTTCTCTGGCAACTTGGATAGAGAGAACCATCTGAACTCTTCAATCTTCTCTGGTTCGCCGTTATGAATGTCAAAGTGAGGAAGTTTTTCAATATCAACGCGGAAATAAAAATAGAAATAGTCATGTTCATCAAAAGTGCATGAAGAGTCGTGTAGAAGTTAAGTGAGCTTGAAGGGATTTCTAGGGTCGATTTCTTCGCGCGTTTCACGCAATGCTGCTTGTGTAATGGATTCATTAGGCTTCAATATGACCGCTCACCGTTGCGTCGTAATCAGCCAGTCCATAAATCCAGTGTTCATTCGTTTTTGGAGCAGTACCTTTTTTCCTTTAGTAAAGAAAAGAAAATACAGCACTTTTGGTTAAATGTCTCATGTTGTCACCTCTAGTACTAAGAGTAGTCATTTTTCGGAAGAAATGTAAAAGATTTTTTAATATTGATAAACTTGCTAACAATTGTAGATTCTAATATGATGGTATAAGAGAGTGGGGGATTAAATGAAAAGAATAACGAAAAATTATATATTCGATGTTTATTACTATTCAATGTAATAACTGCAAATGGTAGTGTGTTTGCCCAGGATTCTATTCAACAAGTCATACGTGATGAGGGTTTCGATGTTTCTATCGGAGATGCTCCAAAAAGCTTCAATTGTTGTTAGTGTGTCTAATGGAGAGATTCTATGGCAAGAGAATCCAGACCAAAGTATTGGATCCAGCAAGTCTAACTAAGTTAATGACAATTTTTATTGTCTCATGATGCTATTAAAGAAGGAAAGATAAACCTTACTGATAAAGTGCAAGCTACCACGAGAGACCAAGCGATTTCGTCAATTTCTATTTTGAGTAATACTCCAATTGTAGCGGGGGTAGAGTATCCTGTTCATGAATTGATTAAAATGGCACTGATTTATTCTTCAAATGTGGCAACTACGATGCTTGCTAATTATGTAAATAGTGATACAGATGCATTCATTGACTCAATGAATGCCAAAGCAAAAGAAATTGGGATGATGAATACAACTTTTACAGGGCCCTCTGGAGCGTTATCTAGAGACTATGCTGGCTATTACAATCCGAAAAAATATTCATTAACTCGATCCAAAACAAAACGACTGCTAGAGATTTAGCGAAATTATCAATAGCTTTACTAAAGAACTATCCAGAAATTACAGATATTACAAAAACAAAAATACCGTTACTGTGATGGAAGGGACTCCATACGCACAAACATTAAAAAAATACAAATCATTCTGTCGAAGGTGATATATTTGGTATCGATGGAATCAATGGACTTAAAACTGGTTCAAGTGATACAGCAGGGTATAATTATATCGTAGTTATAAAAAGATGGTGTGGAGTTAGTTGAAGTAGTTTTAGGGGGTTGGCAAATGGCCAAACTCACAAAGTGAATTCAATCGTCATAAATATGGGAATGCTATTTTGAAGTATGTTCTACGAAACTTTGAACAAAAATATTATTTAATGCAGGTGTTCAAAACGATTCAAGGAAGAAAGTTAAGGTTAATGAACCAATAACTTTGTTTGTAGAAAAAGGTAAAGAACCAGAGTTTAGATTAACAGACCTTAAATTAACTCTTGTTACGCCTTTTGGTACATTAAATACACTGAGTATATTGTTGAAGTAATAGAAGTTGATTCAAACGAGAAAGAATCGACAGTTGATACAAACAGTGAAAATAATGGAGTCAAGAAGAGTTTTGTTGAGGGAAAAATATAGAATCATTAAAAGGTTCCGTTAATATTATGGATTGTTATAGGAATCGCATTTGTAATTTTAATCTTTTTGCATATGACATTAGTAAAAACACGTTTGATAAAACGAAAAGTTTTTAGGATAAAATGAATCACAAATTATAACTGTACCGATTTTTAGTGGTTTAATCCCACTTGTTTGTGTAAGAGCACACGATGTGGTGTTTATATTTTGTTCACAATTAAATTGTCAGAATTTTGAGTAATCAATTCACAAGGGAACTGTAATGTAATTGTAACAAGAATTGAGAGAAAATAGTTGGAAAAATAGATTAGGGTATGGTATTGTGTTTAGTTGAATAAGGGGAAATTTTTCCTTTTCAGTGAAAAATTCACAAATTATCGAAGTAGAAAAATAACAGAAAAGAGTAGAAGATGTTTTAGTTCAAAAATATTCAAATGAATGAGCGTAAAAACGGTTCTAAAGTAACTGTTACGCAATCAAAAAATTAAGCATGGGTACAGCATCTGTAGCTGTAGCATTAGGGTTCATGTTTGTACAAGGGGCAAACAATTGTACATGCGGACACTGTTGAAGCAACTACTGCAGAAACAACAGCAAAACCTGCGGAAGAGAAGAAAGATACTGTCGAAGACGACAAAGCAGCTTTATGAAGTTGCCGTTGAAAACCAGAAGCAACTAACTGCAGCTGAAGGTAACTCCAGCAGAAAAACTGAAGAAACAACTGCGGCAGCTGAAAAGAAAGAAGAAACAACAGCTGCAACAGAAAAAGCAGAAGAAAACAACTGCTGCTCCAGAAAAGAAAGAAGAAAACTACAGTAGCTGAAGAAAACAAACCACGTACTCGTTCAAGACGTGCAGTTGCCGAAGGTGAAGACAGCTACTGCAAACGTGATGATAAAGTTGGTGAAGATGTTGTAGACGCAACTTCTACTCCTAAAGTAGAAAAAAACCAGGTTTTACACCAAAAATTTTAGCAGAACAATTATTAAAACAAGTTTCATGGTTGAGACTTTGGTGATAAAGCAAACTGGACAGGTGCTGAAACAACAGCCGATGGACACTTAGCATTAACAGTGGGCGCTACTTATACAAAAGAAGTAATGCCTGGTTATATTGTAAAAATTAAAGTTAAATCTTTAAAACCATTCCAAGCAACAGAAATTTATAAAAAACGGTTGGAAGAGCGAGGCGCTACAGACGAAGAAAAAGCGACTTACGATCCAAACGCAAAAAATGGATATATCAACTCTATTAACGATCCAAAAACAAAAGCTGCTTTTTAATAATAAAGAAGAAGAACGAGTAATTGCGGATCCACAAAATAGATGGACTGAAATCCGTAAAGAAGGAATCGATACTGGTAATAAACAAACTACGATTTCTTCAGAATTCAACAGCGGAAATATCGGTGTTCAATTTGATATTTCAGCAACTTACAAGGGTAAAGCTGTAAAACCAGCGATTGTAATGGCCGATGGTGAATCAGCGAACCCAGGGGAATTATCCTTATTTACAACTAACGGTACAGGATGGCAACATGTTGGGGAATGGTTAAAAATAATAATAAGAATACAAAAACTATGTTCCTCAAGATACAAATGACTTATTCGATCCAACAAAAGCTAATAACACTGTAAACGTTGATGGAGTTAACATTAATGGACTTAACTTAAACCTTTTACGTAAAGCAACTGGTGTGGGTGAAGGTAAAACTGTAACATGGAAATACTATGGGGCAGACTTGAAGACGGTGGTTTAGGAACAGGCGTATTTGGTCCTAACGTTTCTGCAAGCACGATTGCCGTACCTATGGTAATGACACACGTGGTGCTTCTGAAATTGGATTATATATCGCATCTTCTGGTAAACAATCAGCAATGCTTGGTTTCTTACCATTAGATGAAGGGGATGCTCCAGATTCATACGGAATCGCAAACACTGCGATGAACCAAGTCAACGGGGTAACCGGCGCAGCTGTTAAACCAACCATATCTTAGGGGATACTCGTCCAGATATGGATGAAAAACTTAGACGTACAGACTGGAAAGGTGACGATAAGGACGGCACAGGCGATGAAGGTATCAACCAAATCTTACCAACAGACTTAAAAGGCAACACTAAATGGAATGATTGCCTAGAACGTACACGTCCGAGGAAACTACACATTAACTGTAGCAAGCAAATACTGCTGGAGCTCCCTGGAAGCTTACCTATATGGTTGGGTTGACTTTTAACCAAAACGGTAAATTCGATGAAAAATGAACGTTCTGAAAAACAACAATTACTAAAGATGGAAATGCCGTATTAACATTTTAACAACGGACCAATCTTAAGTGATTTACAATTAGATAAATTAGGGGTACGTATCCGTATTTCGACTTACGCTCCAGATATTGAAAGTCCAACAGGAATGTCAATGTCAGGGGAAGTAGAAGACTTTGAAACACAAGTAATCTTCCCACCAAAAGGAAGCAAGAAAGAAACTGTAAACCTACAAGGCGTGAAACAAACTGCAATAGTTGAATTCACGGCTCAAGGAAAACAACGTTACTCAAGAACTGAAGATGCAGTGATTGATGAAACAGTTGCACCATTTATCGTTGACGAACAAGGCAACAAAGTGGCTTTAGACGCTGAAGGCTACTATGTTGTGAACGGAGAAGGTAAATACCGTGTAACAGGTGCTGGTAAAGACGTTAAAGTAGAATTCATTCCAGATAACGGCTTTGTTGGAACTGCAACAGGTATCACAATTCGTCGTCTGGACAACAATGCTGTAGATACTGGTTGGAATACAAAAGATAATTCTCAACCTGTTATCAGTGACCAAACAAACACAATGGATGGTCGTTACATTCCAACAGTAACTCCATTGTCTGAAGAAGTGACTACAGAAGATTTACAAGGGTTAGAACACGACAAAAAACTTACATTTACAAATGGAGAAGGCGAAGTAAAACCTTCTGCTGCAACACCAATGGTTAGTGTGGATCCGGAAACGGGTGGGCTCATTGGTAATGAAGCTCCGGCGATGAAGGATGGTAAGGTAGTTGGATTATATGAAATCGATCCAATTAACGGAACTGTGAAATTTACGCCAAATAAAGACTTTATTGGAACTCCGATCCAATCTTAATCCAAGTGGTGGACGAAGCGACTGGCCGTTCTTTAGCCGGAATTAAATACACTCCAACTGTAAATCCTGTAACTCAGTAGGTGAAAACAAAGAAACAACTGGTAAACAAGGACAACCACAATCTGATATAGTAACATTTAAACAACAAGATGGTGCTGCTGAAAAAGTTCCTATGGTTGTGAACGCTGAAAACCCAGCTAAATTCATCGATCCAGCAACAGGTAAACCAACTGATGCGACTGAATTACCAGCAATGAAAGATGGTAAACAAGTAGGTACGTACACAATTGACCCAGCGACTGGTAGAGTGACATTCACACCAAACAAAGACTTCGTAGGAACTCCAGATGCAATCACTGTTCAAGCAAAAGATGCAAATGGAACTCCAGCGACTGCGAAATACACACCAACAGTTACTCCAGTAACACCAACTGGTGAAAACAAAACTACAACTGGTAAACAAGGACAAACTCAAAAAGAAACTCCTAAGTTTACAGAAGGCGACTCTGATGTGCCAATGAAGATTGATGCTGATCAACCAGCTAAATTCATCGATCCAGAAACAGGCGAACCAACAGATGAAACAACATTACCAGCGATGAAAGATGGTAAACAAGTGGGTACTTACACAATCGACCCATTAACAGGTGAAGTAACGTTCACACCAAATAAAGACTTCGTTGGAACTCCAGACGGAATTACTGTTCAAGCAAAAGACGCAAATGGAACTCCAGCGACTGCGAAATACACACCAACAGTTACTCCAGTAACTCCAACTGGTGAAGATGTAGAATCAACAGGTAAACAAGGACAAACTCAAAAAGAAACTCCTAAGTTTACAGAAGGTGATCCAGTAGCACCAGTCACAATTAGCGCTGATAACCCAGCTAAATTCATCGATCCAGCTACAGGCGAACCAACTGATGCGACTGAATTACCAGCGATGAAAGATGGTAAACAAGTGGGTACTTACAAACTTGATCCATTAACAGGTGAAGTTACATTCACACCAAACAAAGACTTCGTTGGAACTCCAGATGGAATTACTGTTCAAGCAAAAGACGCGAACGGAACTCCAGCAACAGCTAAGTACACACCAACTGTAACAGCTGTAACACCAACTGGTGAAGATAAGACTACGACTGGTAAACAAGGACAAACTCAAAAAGAAACTCCTAAGTTTACAGAAGGTGACTCAGATGTACCAATGAAGATCGATGCTGATCAACCAGCTAAATTCATCGATCCAGAAACAGGCGAACCAACTAGATGCGACTGAATTACCAGCGATGAAAGATGGTAAACAAGTGGGTACTTACACAATCGACCCATTAACAGGTGAAGTAACGTTCACCAAATAAAGACTTCGTTGGAACTCCAGACGGAATTACTGTTCAAGCAAAAGACGCAAATGGAACTCCAGCAACAGCTAAGTACACACCAACTGTAACAGCTGTAACACCAACTGGTGAAGATAAGACTACGACTGGTAAACAAGGACAAACTCAAAAAGAAACTCCCTAAGTTTACAGAAGGTGACTCAGATGTACCAATGAAGATCGATGCTGATCAACCAGCTAAATTCATCGATCCAGAAACAGGCGAACCAACAGATGAAACAACATTACCAGCGATGAAAGATGGTAAACAAGTGGGTACTTACACAATCGACCCATTAACAGGTGAAGTAACGTTCACACCAACAAAGACTGTTGGAACTCCAGACGGAATTACTGTTCAGCAAAAAGACGCAAATGGAACTCCAGCGACTGCGAAATACACACCAACAGTTACACCAGTAACTCCAACTGGTGAAGATGTAGAATCAACAGGTAAACAAGGACAAACTCAAAAAGAAACTCCTAAGTTTACAGAAGGTGATACAGTAGCACCAGTCACAATTAGCGCTGATAACCCAGCTAAATTCATCGATCCAGCTACAGGCGAACCAACAGATGCGACTGAATTACCAGCGATGAAAGAGATAAACAAGTGGGTACTTACAAACTCGATCCATTAACAGGTGAAGTTATATCACACCAAACAAAGACTTTCGTTGAACTCAGATGGAATTACTGTTCAGCAAAAGACGCGAACGGAACTCCAGCAACAGCTAAGTACACACCAACTGTAACAGCTGTAACACCAACTGGTGAAGATAAGACTACGACTGGTAAACAAGGACAAACTCAAAAAGAAACTCCTAAGTTTACAGTGAAGGTGACTCAGATGTACCAATGAAGATCGATGCTCGATCAACCAGCTAAATTCATTGATCCAGCTACAGGTGAACCAACGGATGAAACGACTTTACCAGCGATGAAAGATGGAAAACAAGTTGGTACTTACAAACTTGATCCATTAACAGGTGAAGTAACATTCACACCAAATAAAGACTTCGTTGGAACTCCAGATGGAATTACTGTTCAAGCAAAAGACGCAAATGGAACTCCAGCGACTGCGAAATACACACCAACAGTTACTCCAGTAACTCCAACTGGTGAAGATGTAGAATCAACAGGTAAACAAGGACAAGAACAAAAACAAACACCTAAGTTCACTGAAGGTGATTCAGTAGCACCAATCACAATTAACGCTGAACAACCAGCTAAATTCATTGATCCAGCTACAGGTGAACCAACAGATAAGACTGAATTACCAGCAATGAAAGATGGTAAACAAGTGGGTACTTATACAATTGACCCATTAACAGGTGAAGTAACGTTCAAACCTAACAAAGACTTTGTTGGAACTCCAGATGGAATCAAAAAGTTCAAGCAAAAGATGCTAACGGAACTCCAGCAACAGCGACTTACACACCAACAGTTACACCAGTAACTCCAACAGCTGAAAATGTGGAATCAACAGGTAAACAAGGACAAGAACAAAAACAAACACCTAAGTTCACTGAAGGTGATCCAGTAGCACCAATCACAATTAACGCTGAACAACCAGCTAAATTCATTGATCCAGCAACAGGCGAACCAACTGACGCTACAGAGTTACCAGCAATGAAAGATGGTAAACAAGTGGGTACTTACACAATCGACCCATTAACAGGTGAAGTAACGTTCAAACCTAACAAAGACTTTGTTGGAACTCCAGATGGAATTACTGTTCAAGTGAAAGACGCGAACGGAACTCCTGTAACTGCGACTTACACACCAACAGTTACTCCAGTAACTCCAACTGCAGAAGATGCAGAAACAACTGATGTTCAGGTAAGACACAAACAGCGAAACCTAAATTCACTGAAGGTGACTCTGATGTACACTTGATGACACAGTACCTGCAACATTCGAAGATGGATCAACTACGAAAGTAATTCCTGGTGTAGGAACATTTACAGTAGCTCCAGACGGAACAATCACGTTCGTTCCAGAACCAAACTTTACTGGTGTTGCTCCAGCTGTAACAATTCAACGTGTTGACGTGAATGGAACAGTTGTAAAAGCGAACTATGTTGCAAACAGTTACACCGGTAACTCCAACAGCAGAAGATGCAGAAACAACTGATGTTCAAGGTAAGACACAAACAGCGAAACCTAAATTCACTGAAGGTGACCCTAATGTGCCACTTGATGACACAGTACCTGCAACATTCGAAGATGGATCAACTACGAAAGTAATTCCTGGTGTGGGAACATTTACAGTAGCTCCAGACGGAACAATTACATTCGTTCCAGAACCAAACTTTACTGGTGTTGCTCCAGCTGTAACAATTCAACGTGTTGACGTGAATGGAACAGTTGTAAAAGCGAACTATGTTGCAACAGTTACACCGGTAACTCCAACAGCAGAAGATGCAGAAACAACTGATGTTCAAGGTAAGACACAAACAGCGAAACCTAAATTCACTGAAGGTGACCCTAATGTGCCACTTGATGACACGGTACCTGCAACATTCGAAGATGGATCAATTACGAGTAATTCCTGGTGTCGGAACATTTACAGTAGCTCCAGACGGAACAATCACATTTGTTCCCAGAACCAAACTTTACTGGTGTTGCTCCAGCTGTAACAATTCAACGTGTTGACGTGAACGGTACAGTTGTGAAAGCAAACTATGTTGCAACAGTTACACCAGCTCCTGCTAAACCAGTAGAAGTTGAACCTGCAACAACAACACCAGAACCAGCTAAACCACAACAAGAATTACCAAACACTGGTACAAGCGATGAATACGGAGTATTTAGTGCAGCAACATTAAGTATCCTAGCATCAGTAGGTTTTAGTAGCTACATCTCAGTAAAAAGATGAAGAGCAAGAAGCTTATTTTTAAACATTAAGAATCAGTATGAGGCTAGGGCAACCTGGCCTCATATTTTTAGCGTTCAATTAGTAAGATAAATTGAAGAAATGCTGTAGATACGATAAAATTAAGAGATTAAGTAAGTCAAATTTGAAAGAAAAAGGAAGGAGGTAGCTATGTTTAGTTCAAAAAATATTCAGATGAATGAGCGTAAAAATCGTTCGAAAGTAACACGCTATGCGATTAAAAAACTCAGTATGGGAACAGCTTCTGTGGCGGTTGCATTAGGATTTTTATTCGTACAGGGACAAAGCGTGGTGTTAGCTGATACGGTTGAAACGACTCAAAGTGCTACTGAAACTACATCAGAGGAGACGACTGAAAAAGTAGAAGCAACCACTGAAGAACCAACAACTACCTCTGAAGAACAAGCACCTCGCACACGTACAAGACGTGAAGCAGGGGATGCTCCAGCAGCAACGGATCCAGTCGGGGCGGATGTTGAAGATGCTACGGAGACTCCTAAGGTGACTAAACCTGGATTTACAAAGGAATTATCCCAAGAAGAATTGCTCAGTCAGGTAAGTTGGATTGATTTTTTGGATGTGGCGAACTGGAGTGGAACAACGACCACTTCCAGTGGGCAATTACTCTTTACAAGAAGGGTCAACCTATACAAAAGAAATAAGTCCAGGCTATGTCGTGACGGTTCGCGTGAAGTCGTTGAAACCATTTAACGCAACGGAACTATATAAGAAGAGACTCGAAGCACAAGGAGCAACGGGTGCTGAAAAGAGTACCTATGATCCAAACGCCAAAAATGGATATATGAATAGCGCCGAAAGTGCAAATGGTAAACGTGAATTTAACGCAGGAAAGAAGCGCTGATTGTCGGGGAACCGCAAGACGCGTGGAGTGAAAATTTATAATTCAGGAATCGATACTGGCGAAAAGAGAACAACGATTACGACGCAATATGAAGGCGGTAATGTCGGAGTTCAATTTGAAATCACTGGAACGTATAAAGGGAAAACGGTCAAACCAACTGTTCTTATGACAGAAGGAGATTCGTCTAATCTAGGGGAGTTGTCTCTCTATACAACTAACGGAACAGGTTGGCAGCATTTTGCGGAATGGTATAAATACGACAGCCCTTATACGCTGAATTATTTCCCACAAGATACCAAAGACTTATTCGATCCGAATAAAAAAGTCATTGGCTTCAGACCACTTCCGATTAACGGAGTGAACTACCACAGTGGAGAGTTGGCAGCGATTCGTGAGGCTACGCAGGTCGGGTCAGATAAGAAACCTGTGGCGTGGAAATACTACGGAAGTCCTGACCAGAAGACAGGCGGACTTGGAACGGGTGTATTTGGACCAAACCTTTCTGCCGGAATGGTGGCTGTACCGATTGTAATGACGCAAGGAGCTACCGAAGTAAGTCTGTATATGGCTTCGGCAAGTAAGCAGTCCGCGATGATTGGATTTTTACCATTTGACGGAAGTGATGCTCCGGAAAGTTACGGAAAGCGACTCACAGTATTAACCAAGTTCACAATGTGACAGGGGAAGATGTGAAGCAGCCGTATCTTGGAGATACACGTCCAGATGTCGATGAAAATGTGGACCGAACGAACTGGAAAGGCGACGATGCAGAAGGTTCTGCGGATGAAGGCATTGACCAAATCCTTCCAGCGGACCTTAAGGGGAAAACGAACGGTATTTTAGTGTTAGACTCGTACAAACACAGGCGATTTAACCATGTCCGTTGAGGCCCATACAGGTGGAGCGGACGAAGCAACACTTTACGGTTGGGTAGACTTTAACGGAAATGGAACATTTGACGAAGATGAACGCTCTGAAAAATTAACGATTAATGCAGACGGCACAGCTACTCTTGTCTTTAAGGATGCTTTCAAGAAAGTGAACGCATCGCTAAGGAGCTAGGTGCACGTGTGCGTATTGCAAAAAGATGCGACTCAAAATCGAGAAGCCAACAGGGATGGCTCTTGTCAGGGTGAAGTGGAAGATTTCGAAGTGCATTTAACCTTCTTACCAAAAGGAAGTAAAACAGAAACAGACGGACTACAAGGAATTCCTACAAACGGGAACCGTAGTCTTTACACCAAGCGGGAAACAACGCTATTCACTAACCGACGATGCGACTATCGACGAAACAATCAATCCATTAATCGTTGATGAGACAGGTGCCAAAGTGGCACTTGACGCTGAAGGGTACTATGTGATGGCTGGCGAAGGAAAATATAAAGTCACGGGAGCAGGAAAAGATGTGACCGTTACATTTATTCCAGAAGCTGGATTTGTCGGAACGGGCAAAGGAATAACAATTCGTCGAACGGACGATAATGGAAATGATACCGGATGGACGCCAGTGAGTACGAATGAGACAATCGTAAGCGATCAAACAGGAACGATGGATGGACGCTATATTCCAACGGTTGTTCCAATGTCAAAAGAACTCACAAGTACAAAAATACAAGGACTCACCCATGTGGAAACACCGAAGTTCGAAGGAAAGGATGGAGCTGTTACACCATCAAGCGAGAAACCAATGGTCTTAGTCGATCCAAAAGACTGGCAAGGCGCTTGGTACGAGTACTCCAGCTTTGAAAGATGGAAAAGAGGTTGGAACGTACACGATTGATGAAACGACGGGAAAAGTAACGTTCACACCGAATAAAGACTTCACAGGAACAGCAGACCCAATCGTTGTTCAGGTGATTGAAAAAGAAACAGGAAAAGCGATTGCTGGCTTGAAATATACGCCGACCGTTACGCCAGTCACGCCAACAGGAGAAGATGTGACTTCTACTGGTAAGCAAGGGAAGACACAAACTGGTAAGCCAATCTTTACAGAAGGTGATACAGAAGTACCATTGAAGGTGGATACGGACCAACCAGCTAAATTCGTGGTGAACGGAACTGCAGTAGAAGAAACAACGATTGACGCCTTGAAAGAGGGCAAAAAGTTGGTACTTATACGATTGACCCATTAACAGGCGAAGTAACCTTCACACCGAATAAAGATTTCGTAGGGACACCAGATGCGGTGACCGTTCAAGGAAAGACGAGAATGGAAACAACTGCGACTGCGAAGTATACACCAACCGTGACGGCAGTCACTCCAACAGGAGAAGATGTGACTTCTATTGGTAAGCAAGGGAAGACACAAACTGGTAAGCCAATCTTTACAGAAGGTGATACAGAAGTACCATTGAAGGTCGATGCAGTATCAACCAGCGAAATTCGTGGTGAATGGAAATGCAGTAGAAGAAACAACAATTGACGCCTTGAAAGAGGGCGCAAAAGTTGGGACTTACTCAATTAATCCATTAACAGGTGAAGTAACCTTCACACCGAATAAAGATTTTGTTGGAATGCCAGATGCGGTGACCGTTCAAGTGAAAGACGAGAATGGAAACAACTGCGACTGCGAAGTATACACCAACCGTGACGGCAGTCACTCCAACAGGAGAAGATGACTTCTACTGGTAAGCAAGGGAAGACACAAACTGGTAAGCCAATCTTTACAGAAGGTGATACAGAAGTACCATTGAAGGTCGATGCGATCGACCAGCGAAATTCGTGGTGAATGGAAATGCAGTAGAAGAAACAACAATTGACGCCTTGAAAGATGGCGCAAAAAGTTGGGACTTACTCAATTAATCCATTAACAGGTGAAGTAACCTTCACACCGAATAAAGATTTTGTAGGAACGCCAGATGCGGTGACTGTTCAAGTCAAAGACGAGAACGGAACTGCTGTGATTGCGAAGTATACGGCAACCGTTACGCCTGTGACGCCAACAGGAGAAGACGTGAATTCAACTGGAAAAACAAGGAAAGTTCAAACTGGAATGCCGAAGTTTACCCAAGGTGATGTGGAAGTACCGTTGAAAGTTGACGCCGACCAACCAGCGAAATTCGTGGTGAATGGAACTGCAGTTGAAGAAACAACGATTGACGCCTTGAAAGATGGCGCAAAAGTCAGGTACTTACACGATTAATCCGTTAACAGGCGAAGTAACCTTCACACCGAACAAAGATTTTGTAGGGACTCCAGATGCGGTAACTGTTCAAGTCAAAGACGAAAATGGAACTGCGACAACTGCGAAGTACACACCGACTGTGACAGCAGTAACGCCAACGGAGAGGACGCAACTTCGACTGGTAAACAAGGAAAATCAAACAGGAACACCGAAGTTTACTGAAGGAGACGCGGAAGTTCCGTTGAAAGTAGACGCAGACCAACCAGCGAAGTTCGTGGTGAATGGAACTGCGGTAGACGATACAACGATCGACGCTATGAAAGATGGCGCGAAAGTTGGTACTTATACGATTAATCCATTAACAGGCGAAGTTACGTTCACACCAAATAGAGATTTCGTAGGGACTCCAGATGCGGCTACCGTTCAAGGCAAAGATGAGAATGGAATAAGTGCAACGGCGAAGTATATACCAACTGTAACGTCAGTAACGCCAACGGGAGAAGATGCGGCTTCGACTGGTAAACAAGGAAAGTTCAAAATCGAACACCGAAGTTTACCGAGGGAGATGTGGAGGTTCCGTTGAAAGTAGACGCAGATCAACCAGCAAAATTTGTCGTAAATGGAACGGCAGTAGAAAAAACAACGATTGACGCAACGAAAGATGACGCGAAAGTTGGTACTTATACGATTAATCCACTAACAGGTGAAGTAACGTTCACACCGAATAAAGACTTTGTAGGAACACCAGATGCGGCTACCGTTCAAGTCAAAGACGAGAACGGAACTGCGGCAAAGGCGAAGTATATGCCAACAGTAACGGCAGTCACTCCAACGGGAGAAGATGCGACTGACTGGTAAACAAGGGAAAGGCCAAACGGGAACACCGAAATTTACTGAAGGGGACGCGGAAGTTCCATTGAAAGTAGACGCAGACCAACCAGCGAAGTTCGTGGTGAATGGAACTGCGGTAGACGATACAACGATTGACGCTGTAAAAACGGCGCAAAAGTTGGAACTTACGCAATTGATCCATTAACAGGTGAAGTGATATTTACACCAAATAAAGATTTTGTAGGAACACCAGATGCGGTGACTGTTCAAGTCAAAGACGAAAATGGAACTGCGACAACTGCGAAGTACACACCGACTGTGACAGCAGTAACGCCAACGGGAGAAGATGCGACTTCGACTGGTAAACAAGGGAAAGTCCAAACAGGAACACCGAAGTTTACTGAAGGCGACGTGGAAGTTCCGTTGAAGGTGGATGCAGACCAACCAGCAAAATTCGTGGTGAATGAAACGAAGTAGAAGAAACAACGATTGACGCAACGAAAGATGACGCGAAAGTTGGTACTTATACGATTAATCCACTAACAGGTGAAGTAACGTTCACACCAAAACAAAGATTTTGTTGGAACACCAGACGCGGCAACTGTTCAAGTAAAAGACGAAAATGGAACTGCGGTAACTGCGAAGTATACACCAACTGTGACGGCAGTAACGCCAACAGGAGAAGACGTAACTTCAACGGACGTTCAAGGGAAGGCGCAAACTGCTAAGCCAACTTTTACAGAAGGTGACGCGGAAGTACCACTAGATGATAGGGGTACCTTTACTTTGAAGATGGAACGACTGAGAAAGTCATTGCGGGTGTTGGAACATTTACCGTAGCAGTGACGGAACGATTACCTTTGTTCCAGAAGCGAGTTTTACTGGAGAAACGCCAGCGGTAACGATTCAACGTGTGGATATGAATGGTACAGTTGCAAAAGCAAGCTACACAGCAACAGTGACGCCGGCCCAGTGGATCCCGCTTAAAACCTGAGGAACCAACGAAGCCTGAAAATCCAGCGCAACCTGAGGAACCTGCTAAACCAGTTGAACCAGCTGAGCCTGCTAAACCAGTTGAGCCTGAAAAACCGGTGGTGACAGATCGACAGCAAACGGTTGTAGCACCAGCTGTTGTGAAAACAACTCAAACAGAATTACCAAATACGGGGACAACGGATGAGTTTGCAATCTTCAATGCGGCGGCTCTTTAGCATTTTAGCTTCATTAGGCCTTGTAGCCACTCTCGAAAAAGAAGAAGCTTAATTTATAACTAACACAAAGCGTGAGACCAGAATTTCTAGTGTCACGCTTTTTGACGTTGCAAAACTTCCATTATGAGAGAACTAGAAAGGTACACACTGAAAAGGAGTGATTTGAATGAAGAAAATCGAAACAAAAAAGATTTATTCTGAGTTAAAAATGTAGGGCAACCTGTTGTGGCAGGAGATGCTTTTACAGAAACAAAAATGAACGAAAAGAAAAATTCGTACGAGACAGCTATTTACAAGCACACAGCTGACGGCAATGTAGCGTATGGAGACGAAGGAACAGTGAATTCATCGCTGAAAGTCTCTCCAGACGGAAAATGGATTAGCTTCATCAGCAATGCAGGGGAACAAAAGACACCTCAATTAAAAATCCAATCGATTCAAGGCGGAAAGCTATCGCCTTAACAGAAGAGAAAAAGGCGTGTTCTGGCTACGTTTGGGCAAAAGATAGCAAAGTCTATCAGTTTTTCCAAACTACAAAACCAGAGGAAGAAGAGAAGAAAGAATGAATTCTCAACCAATCGTCGTTGAAAAACAACGTATCGTTTTGACGGTGGAACATTCTTACCAAACGACGAAGTGACACAAATCAAAAAAGTGGACGTTGCTACAAAAGAAGTAACAACACTATTCGAATCAAAAGAATCTATCGGACTTCGCGATGTATTGCATAATGAAACAACACTTGTAGTGGACCGCGATTTATCAAATGTTCGCTGGACATTAGACAGTGCAGAAGCGTGCTACGTGGACGTTACAACAGGCAGACATTCATCCGATTCTTGAAGCAGGAACAGATGAGTCTTATCGCTATGTGTTAGATGCAAAAGGCGGAGCAGTCTTGCAATATAGTTCAGGAGAGCACGGATTTGTAACGCAAGCAGACTTAATCGTGAACTTCGACAGCAAACCAGATGCGGAAGGCCATATTTTAAACTTAACAGCCGACCTTGATGTGGAATGGGGCGACTGGCTCGTGGCGGATTTCCAACAAGCCGTGACAGGAGTTGAGCCACAATGGTTTGACGAAGAAAGCTTCTTAGCGTGCGTAAGCGTTGAAGGTAGAACTGTTCTTTACCGTTTGTATTTAGACGGACGAGTGGAAAAAATCTTCGATGAACTCTTACACCTAACAGGAGCAACGATCATCTCTGAAGACGAGTTATTCATCACGTACTCAACCACAACGGTACCAAGCATATTAGCTCGCTTAAACGTAACAACAGGTGAAATCACAGACCTTTATAATCCGAATGAAGCGTACTTAGCAGAGCATATCGTGACAACGCCGGAACGTTTCACTTATAAAGGATACGACAACTGGGATATCCACGGATGGTACATGCCACCAGTAGAAAAAACAGACAAGCATGCGGCAATCCTCTATGTTCACGGGGGGCCACAAGTGGCATACGGCGAAAGCTTCTTCCATGAAATGCAAGCCCTCGCTGCAAAAGGTTACGGCGTGATTATGATTAATCCACGCGGAAGTAACACATACGGACAAGACTTCGTGAAGAGTATTCTTGGCGATTACGGGAACCACGATTTCGACGACTTAATGATGGGGTAGACTACATCTTGGAAACACACCCTGAAGTCGACCCGGACCAATTATACGTTGCAGGAGGAAGCTACGGCGGATTCATGACGAACTGGATCGTAACGCATACAGACCGCTTCCGTGCAGCCGTCACACAACGTTCAATCAGTAACTGGATTAGCTTCTACGGTACAAGCGACATCGGCCCATTCTTCGTGGAAAAACAGTTGCTTGATGACATTAACAACCCACAACGCTTATGGAAATGTCACCAGTTGCTCATGCCAAAAATGCGAAGACACCATTACTTGTCTTACACGGACAAAGTGACTTACGTTGCCCACAAGAGCAAGGGGAGCAAATGTATTTGCCATGCGTAAAAACAATGTGCCAACAAAAATGATTCTATTCCCTCAGTCTAGCCACGGACTCTCTCGTCAAGGATTACCAAACCTTCGTCAAGCGCGTCTAAAAGCTATTATAGACTGGTTTGAGGAGTATTCAAAAATAGGAAGTATACAGAAGAATAATTCACTCAAAAATAGAGTAGATTTGTTGACGAATTTAAGGGAATACTGTAATCTCACTAAAAGGAAAAATTAATAGTTACCTGTAAAGGGATATGTGTTGACAGATTCTCTATTATTTGGTAGACTATTGAGTTGAGAAAACAAGCAGAAGCATCCCGCTTCTCGCCTAAGTTGACACTGGTCCTTGGGCTGATAGGAAAATGTTCAAGTTTTTAAAAAGACATTGGCAGCGGGAGTATTCTATTACTCCGTTGCTTTTTGCTTTTTCTCTCAAAAATTCTTGAGGTGAATATCATAGCAAAAGATATGATGGTCAATGATGGAATTCGCGCTCGTGAGTTACGTGTTATTGACAATAACGGTGAACAAATTGGTGTTCAAACGAAAAACGATGCTTTACGTTTAGCAGAACAAGCTGGACTTGATCTAGTATTAGTTTCGCTAAACGCAAAAACCGCCAGTTGCCAGAATCATGGATTATGGTAAATATCGCTTTGAACAACAGAAAAAGAACGAGAAGCTGCAAAAACCAAAAAGTCATCAATATCAAAGAAGTGCGTCTAAGCCCTACAATTGATGAGAACGACTTTAATACGAAGTTAAAAGCGGCGATCAAGTTCCTTGAAAAAGGTGATAAAGTCAAAGCAAGCATTCGCTTCAAAGGTCGTGCCATTACTCATAAAGAGATTGGTCAAAAAGTTCTCGAGCGTTTAGCAGAACAAGTTTCTGAAATCGCAACAGTTGAACAAAAGGCTAAAATGGACGGACGAAGCATGTTCTTGATGTTAGCACCTAAGAATGATAAGTAAAAAAGTAACAGGAGGAAAGTCTCATGCCAAAACAAAAAACACACCGTGGTTCAGCTAAACGTTTCAAACGTACAGGTGGTGGAGGATTAAAACGTTCTCAAGCCTTCACAAGCCACCGTTTCCATGGCAAAACTAAAAAACAACGTCGTCACTTGCGTAAACAAACAATGGTTCACGCTACTGACATCAAACGTATTAAACAACAATTAAGTCAAATGCGTTAATTCAGCACGCAAACTATTACATTTTCGAACAGTCGCAAGAGACTGATAGACCAAGGAGGAATTAATTATGCCACGTGTTAAAGGTGGAACAGTTACTCGTCGTCGTCGTAACCGCGTTTTAAAATTAGCAAAAGGTTACTACGGAGCGAAATCAAAATTATTTAAAACAGCTAAACAAGCAGTCATGAAATCATATATGTATGCTTACCGTGACCGTCGTCAAAAAGAAACGTGACTCGTAAATTATGGATCGCACGTATCAATGCGGCAGCTCGTTTAAACGGATTAAGCTACAGCAAATTAATGCACGGCTTAAAATTAGCTGGTATCGAAATGAACCGCAAAATGTTAGCTGACTTAGCAGTTAACGATGCAGCTGCTTTCACAGTATTAGCAGACAAAGCTAAAGAAGCATTAGCAAAATAATTTTTATTTTTCTAGATAATCAGATCCACATTTGAGCCCCGTTAAACTCAATGTGAAGAATACCAAGAAAGAAATTGGAGGAAACAATCGTGCGTACAACATACATGGCTCAAAGCTAGCACTACAGAACGTAACTGGGTTGTTATCGACGCTACTGATGTGCCATTAGGGACGTCTTTCAGCTGTTGCAGCAAGCATTTTACGTGGAAAAATAAACCAACATTTACACCTAACGTTGATACAGGTGATTTCGTAATCATCATCAACGCTGACAAAGTTGCCTTAACGGGTAAAAAGCAACTGATAAAGTTTACTATCACCACTCAAACCACCCTGGTGGATTGACAGCTCGTACAGCTGGTGAATTACGTGCTAACAACTCTCGTAAATTAGTTGAATTATCAATCAAAGGCATGTTACCTAAGAACTCATTAGGTCGTCGTCAATTTACTAAATTACATGTTTACGGTGGAGCTGAACATCCACATGCTGCACAACAACCAGTAGCAGTAGACATCCAATCACTAATCTAAGGAGGAAAAAGCATTGGCTCAAGCACAATACCGCGGCACTGGACGCCGTAAAAACTCAACTGCCCGTGTTATCTTAGTACCAGGGACAGGAAACATTACAATTAACAAAAAATCAATCGAAGAATACATCCCATTTGCTTACTTACACGAAGTAATCAAACAACCTTTAAACTTAACTGAAACATTAGGTTCATACGACGTTTTAGTAAACGTTAACGGTGGTGGATTCACAGGTCAATCAGGAGCTATCCGTCACGGAATCGCTCGTGCATTATTAACAGTTGACCCTGACTTTCCGTGGAGTGTTAAAAAGCTGCTGGCTTATTAACACGTGACCCACGTATGAAAGAACGTAAAAACCAGGTCTTAAGAAAGCTCGTAAAGCGAGCTCAGTTCTCAAAACGTTAATTTTTTACAAGTATTTATTACGAAATCAAAGCACTCTGTATTTGCAGAGTGCTTTTTGTTGAGAATTGGTGGTCTGCAATTTTACATAGCCGTAGGAACGAAGTGACGTACGGATATGGATGCGACGGGCGGAGCCCCTAGCCAGGGGGTGTTGGAGCATAGCGACTTACGGATGTGGATGCGTGCGACGAAGGAGTAGCCAATAAACGTTAATATCGTTCTATTGCTGAAGACATATTCAAAGCATCCCATTTATTGGGGTGCTTTTTCGTTGTAGAAATGGAGAGCACAGAAAAAGGAATTAAGTAGATATTGTACCTAATTCCTTTGTAAATAAATCTATTTAGTTTACTATTAAAAATACATTTCTACTATAAAGAGGTAAGGAAAGTAAGTCCGCTCCAAAATGACTCCAGCTGCATTAGGGAAAAATAAGTATCCAGTCTTTTTGGTTCTTTAGTCCAACCGTAAATAACCCAGATTAGACAAGAAACGGCAGCAAAAAGCGGCTGGAAAGGTTGACCTTTTACTTCCTTGTAGGTTTGCGATAATTTGTGGAATATAAGCAATAAATACAAGGAAACCAATAAAAAGCTCCAATAGATCCAACAAAACGGTTAATCTTTTGTTTTTGACATATGTTTCCTCCAAAAAGTTAATACGGATATACTAACACATATTCTTTATTTTATAAACTTATATTGATTTTTAAGTGTCATTTTTAAAGATTTCTTAATCAGTAAAGAATAGTTTAAATTACAGACGGATTGGATAGAAAAGCGAGAATAAAATGCGGATATGGTATAATGAACTCACAAGTATTTCATTAGAGGAAGTGGCCAAATGAAAATTATCGTCGATCGCGATTCGGTTTGTGCCGGAGATGATGCATTCTATCATGAGATGACATTCGAGGTGCCAGAGAGCCTCACTGTAGCTGAATTCTTTGACTTAGTGGAGAGTCATGGATTCTTAGCAGCGATTGTAGGAAACGATGTGGCGTGGGGGCTTCAAAATCGCACGGGTAAAATCGGAGAGTATTTTACAAAAACAGGAGAAGTCACTCATCCAGAAGTGAGCATTAAAGATAAAATGGACGAAGCGGGCGGAGACTCTCATTTCTTCGTGCGCTATTATAGCAATCCCGAATGGGCAAGAGAAATCAGCAACGGAGGACAAGCATGAACCGTGAACAATTTTTAAATAGAATCAATAAAGAAGGATTTTCATTTGCCATCGATATGACACGCTGGGGATTTTCAGACTGTAAGTCACTCGTGCGCAGTCGCAGACTTTCCGAGGAACAGCTCTACCAGATGTTTGTGGAATTCTGTGAGGAGCTTGAGAACTGTCTCAAGGAAGCAGGGGACGAGCGTCGCATGCTGTTTAATAAATATCCTGTGAGTCCAGTTCATGATAAATATAAAAACTAAGTTCGATGCGATTTCTCCAAACGGGCGTGAATTCCGTTTCGATTTTTGTATTTCGCAATGACAATCATCTGAAAGTGTACCATCTATTTGAAACGATAAATGGACGCAAGAGGATTACATGGAAGGATATTCTTTGGGAAATTGTAGATGTATTATAAGCATATAAAAAGAGCCTTTCCAGTGTTGAAAGGCTCTTTTGCTATATTTAGAAGAATTCGATTTTTCATCGGTGTGCTTTTATATAGAAAATAAGTGAAGTGAGCTTCTAATAAGAAAAGGGTCACTGCGGTAACGAGTGAAATAACTGTTGGCGTTGGAGCAATAAAGGCGCTCACGGCAAATCCACCGACAAAAATTAATCTTTGAGTATAATAATAATAGGATTCAGGAAATTGGTATTGTTTCTTATTGAAACGACCATTTTTCGAGAACTCCAAGTAAGAAGAGGCCGATTCCAGCATATAAGAAGTTTGTCGCAAATTTATGGTTGACCTCACTGTCTGCAAGGAAGCTCATCGATACGGTAATCATGATAAGTCCAATAAAAAAATTGGATAGTGACTATAGATGATGAAGATACCGTTTTTCTCCTGTGTCTCATCAATCACGTGATCAAATTGACCGAAATAGTAAAGGAAAAGAAGCGCCATGATCGCGGAAGTAACAAAACCGATTGGAAAGAGAACATCTCTCTTGTAAAGAAGGCGGTTAGTCCCATAATCATTTCCCCGAAAATAATAATCACAGAAGCGACAGTCGCTCGATTAAGTGAGGTAGATTAATGCTAAAGTGCGAACCTTTTCTCGTTTGAGTGATCGGCATAATAAATGTAATTAGAACGCCAGCTACGTAAATCGGAGAACCAATTTCAAGTGGAAGTAGCGCTGCTAGATACACCGCGAACGTGCACAGCCCCGTCATCCAGAGGAAACTGCGAATACTTTGCTTCGTTTCAGGAGCAATGCCTTTTCTAAAGTACTCTATTAAGTACTGCAAAAAAATAGCGTAAGGGATAGTGTCCCGACCGCAAAGCAGAAGGCATGATAATTGTCTTGCCACTCGGTTGAAATCATATTCGAGATGTAGAGCAATAAGCCCATGTTGGTGAACATAACGAGCATATTCAGTGGCGAATTTTTCCCGAAACGATTGGTGAAAACCATCTGAATCATCCAGCTATTTACAAGAACGAGCAGGGACAAGAGAAAGACGATGATCGATTCCTGTGGGACCACTCCGTAATGTAGATGATGAATAAGTCCGGTTAGTTTTGAAATCGCGTAGACGAACACCAAATCGTAAAAGAGCTCGGTGAATTCGACACGCTTATGATGAATAATCGATGCCATAGTAGATCCTTTCTTTGCTAAGTACACATTAAGTTTATGTAAATAATAATGGTGAGTCAAGAAGATGATGCTATAATGGTCCAAACAAAGAGGGAGGAATGACAATGGAAATGGAAAACGAAACAACCGCACTCAAATGGGTCTTCTACCGAGAAGTGGATGTCCCACGCGATATCGAAGAAATTCTTGTGACAGGAGAGGTGGCAGACCGCGCCTTCAAAACGGTACGAGACGTAGCGGTATTCACGAATAAACGCTTGATTGTCAAAAGACGTCCAAGGACTAACAGGAACCAAAGTCGAGATGTATTCCTTACCGTATAGCGCGGTGAATATGTGGTCTACAGAAAATGCAGGCATCCTCGATTACACCGCAGAAGTGGAATTATGGACAAGAGCAGGCCATATTAAGATTGAATTGAAACGCGGCATCAATATTCGCGAGTTCGAACGCTTATTAGCAGAATATATTTTTATAAAGAAAAAGAGTCGCTACAGCTGTTGTAGCGGCTCTTATTTGTTAAACTCAATTATTTGTTGAAAGTATTTTTAATTCCTTCGACTGCGCCTTCAACGCCTTCTTTAACGTTTTCTAGAACTTCTTTGGCTTTACCTAAACCTTTTTCTACTGCACCTTCTGTTTCAGTGCTTTGATTACCAGTAACTTTTCCTAATAATTCTTTTGCAGCACCTGTTGCTTGTTGTAATTGTTTTTCTAATGACATAAGAAGACCTCCTTTTTATTGGTTTGCCCAATTGTAGCACTAAATAATTCGTTTACAAAAGTTTCTGCTTGAGAAAGGTTTCATAAGCAGATGTTTCAAAGAGAATGGACGTGTCATGTTAAAAATAATTCTAAAGAGACTCAAGGAGGATACCATATGACAGAATATCAATTACCACGCGTTTGGAGCGCAGCCGATAGCAACCAAGGGAAATTCTCAGGAATTAACCGTCCAACAGCAGGGGCTCGTTTTGAACAAACATTGCCCGTCGGAGAAACAGATTTACAAGTGTATTCGCTCGGTACACCAAACGGCATTAAAGTGACGATTATGCTGGAGGAATTACTCGAAGCTGGCGTTGACAAGGCAGCCTATGATTTATTCAAGATTTCAATTATGGATGGAGACCAATTCGGTAGCGACTTTGTAGCGATTAACCCGAACTCGAAGATTCCAGCACTCTTAGACCGTTCAGGGGATGAGCCGATTCGCGTCTTCGAGTCAGCGAATATCTTGCTTTATTTAGCAGAAAAATTTGGAAAATTCATTCCAGAAGACACTGCTAAACGTACAGAAGTCTTAAACTGGCTCTTCTGGCAAACAGGAGCAGCACCATTCTTAGGGGGCGGATTTGGACACTTCTTCAACTATGCGCCAGAAAAAATCGAGTACGCCATCAACCGTTTCACAATGGAAGCGAAACGCCAATTAGACTTGCTCGATCAAGAGTTAGCGAAACGCCCATATATCGCAGGAGACGAATACACGATTGCCGATATCGCGATCTGGTCATGGTACGGACGCCTCGTTCAAGGACACTTGTATCAAAATTCTGCAGAGTTCCTTGATGCGCAAAGCTACAAGCATTTAAACGAATGGGCAGACAGAATTGCCAAACGTCCCGCTGTACAAAAGGGAGTAGAAGTGGAGTATAAATCAATTAAATAAAGAAGGGTTAGTATGATTGAATATAAAAATGTCGCACTACGTTATGACGAGAAGCTCGTTTTAAAAGACGTGAACCTTACGATTAACGACGGCGAATTTATGGTGTTAGTGGGGCCATCCGGTTCAGGGAAAACAACCATGTTAAAGATGATTAATCAGTTGATTGAACCGACTGATGGAAATATTTATTTAAATGAAAAACGAATCAAGGAACATGACCAACGAAAATTACGCTTAGAGACAGGCTATGTTCTTCAACAAATCGCGTTGTTCCCGAACTTAACGGTGGCGGAAAAATATCGCGCTCATTCCCTGAAATGAAAGGGTGGAAGAAGGAGCAAATAGCTGCTAAAACAAAGGAATTACTCGATAAAGTAGGCCTTCCAGCTGACGATTATGCCAAACGACTTCCAAGCGAACTCTCTGGTGGGGGAACAACAACGTGTTGGGATTATCAGAGCCATTATTGCTGAACCGATGACGCTTCGATGGACGAACCGTTCTCAGCGCTTGATGCGATTTCTGTAGCAACTACAAGAACTCACAAAGGCGTTGCACCGTGAGTTCAAGATGACGACGATTTTCGTTACCCATGATACGGATGAAGCGTTGAAGTTGGCGGACCGTATTGCGGTTTTAAAAGACGGAGCGATTGAGCAGGTCGCACGTCCTGAAGAAATCTTAGAGCATCCTGCAACGGAATTTGTCCAAGAATTGTTCAAAGGAGGTGCCGTTCATGCATAATTTGATAACGACCTTCCAAGAACGATTTAACGACTGGACAGTGGCACTAGGACAACATTTACAACTCTCGCTATTAGCGTTATTAATTTCGATTGTCGTGGCTGTACCATTAGCCGTCGTATTAAGCTCACATAAGCGCTCTGCGGCATTTGTTCTTCAAGTGGCAGGGATTTTCCAAACAATTCCTTCATTGGCGCTATTAGGGCTCTTTATTCCATTTATGGGGATTGGAACAGTCCCAGCACTCACAACGCTGGTGATTTACGCCTTATTCCCGATTTTACAAAATACAATTACGGGATTACAGGGAATTGATCCCAAGCTTAGAAGAAGCTGGGATTGCCTTTTGGGATGACGAAGTGGGAACGATTGAAGAAGTTTGAGATTCCAATCGCGATGCCTGTTATCATGTCAGGGGTACGCACCTCAGCGGTATTTATTATCGGGACAGCCACTCTTGCAGCGTTAATCGGGGCAGGGGGACTTGGCTCGTTCATCCTTCTTGGGATTGACCGCAACAACGCCAGCTTGATTCTAATCGGGGCAATCCTTCAGCCGTTCTTGCAATTGCGTTTAGCACGTTGTTGAAATGGATGGAACATGCCAAATTAAAAACGATTTTCGCAACCTTTATCGTTCTATTTGCCGGACTCGGAGCGTCTTTCGTTTCAGGAATGATGCCTTCGATGGGTCAACAGACTCTGGTCATTGCTGGTAAATTAGGACCCGAACCAGAGATTTTAGCAAATATGTATAAACTCTTAATTGAGGAAAATACGAAACTAAAAGTTGAAGTGAAACCAAACTTCGGGAAGACAACGTTCTTGTATGAAGCCTTGAAGAATGGGGACATCGACATTTACCCAGAATTCACAGGAACGATTACGGAAAGCTTGTTGAAGCCTGCGCCAAAAAGTATCGTACGATCCAGAAGAAGTATACGAATTGGCGAAAGAAGGCATCTTGAAACAAGATAATTTGGCCTACTTGAAGCCAATGGAATACCAAAATACGTATGCCGTAGCGAGTCCCAAGAGCCATCGCTGAAAAATACGGCCTCAAGACCATCTCAGACTTGAAGAAAGTCGAAGGACAATTGAAAGCCGGATTCACGTTGGAGTTCAATGACCGAGAAGACGGAAACCGCGGCCTTCAAAAGGTATACGGATTGAACTTAAACGTCGCAACGATGGAACCAAGTCTGCGCTACCAAGCGATTCAATCGGGTGACATTCAAATCACTGACGCCTCACTCAACGGACGCAGAAATCACGCGTTACGATCTTGTGGTGCTAGAAGACGACAAGCAGTTATTCCCACCTTACCAAGGCGCACCTTTAATGAAGGAAGCGTTATTGAAAACAACATCCGGAATTGGAAGGCGTGCTTAATGTGTTAGCTGGAAAGATTACGGCGGAACAGATGAGTCGCATGAACTATGAAGTGGGAGTAGAAGGCAAGTCTGCTGAAACAGTTGCCCGCAACTTCTTACAAAGTGAAGGGTTATTAAAAAAATAAATACTGGGGATTTGTTAGATCCTTCAGAATCCTTTTTGATTTATTTATAGTAAATAGAATAGCTGTACCTGCGTGAGCCTTTTGGTCTCACGCTCATAGCTTTCAAAGAAAGAGTAGGAGAATCTCCAACTCTTTCTAATTCACATTGGTTACAATCGCTATTCTTATTACTATAAAAATCCAAGGATTCTTTGTATTCTAACGTATATTTTTAGAGCCATTCATTTTTGAAGTTGCGAGAACGGTTTTGTGGGTGCCTTCAACGCGACTACATGACTGGATAAGAAGCATTTTTCTTGTTCTGCCTCCATTTTTGGGGATAAATATAGGAAAAAGGAATGGTAGTAGACTACATTCCTTTTATTTATTCTTGAACTTTTTGGAATTGGAGGACAATTGTTACGGGCACATTATAAATATTATTATATCCACTGACTGTTAATGTTAGAATATCATTTTCGATTGAATACGCATATGTAACAGGGCTGTCGCTGAGAATAGAAGGTGTTGCTTCTATGTCTCCTGAAAAGAAAATTGGAGCGGTGAAGGTAATTGTTTTTGCTTGAGTATCCACTTTTCCGTTTTTAATCGTTCCATCGAGGGTCTGCTTGTCCTCTGAAAGACCACCGACTGCATCAGGGAATTTTTTAAAAAGAAATTCAGCATAGCTTTGATATCGTTTGAGTCCTTCTTCTTTTGAAATCTCTTTAGAATCAAACTCACTATCGTAGTAAGCTTCAAAGCTTAGCTTCATATCATAGGCGCCATGATATTCTGCGGTATTATCATTGATTGTAATCTCTGATGCAATCGTTGCTTTTTCGGCAGCAAATAGCAGAATTAGCGATCCGTTCAATTGATTAACCGAATTATAGTACATTAGGGATACTTTCTAGACTTTCACGCAGATTATAAATCTTCCATTTTCCATCTAAAGAGACTTCCTGAGTGGCAGTTTCAGTTGTCGCTTCTGACTGAGCTACAGCAGTTTCTTCTTGTTTTCCAGTACAGCCTGCCAGAAGGAGAAGTGAAAGAAAGCACGCACAGCATTAATGTTATTGATGTATACATGTGAGAGCTCCTTTCTATTCTGATACTTTCTTAAATGTCATTTTTCATCGTTGTTTCAAAAACTCCACGCTCATTATTGCCTCTAGCACTGACTACGAGGGTATCCTCATCTAATTCATATTGATACGTGATTGGACAGAGTTGGTTTCTTGGTCAGTCCTAATGAAAATGTCATTAGGAGAAATGGTGTTTCTTTAGAAGTAATCGTTTTGTTGCTTGTATCCACAGCACCTCCAGGAAGAGAGAAATCAAATTGGTTTGTTTCTTTGTCCATCTTGATTTGAGTAACTTTTAAAATCGAAATTGCGTTTTCATAACCTTCATATAAAATATTTTTGAATTCAGATTTATCTGGGAAACCATTTTATAAATATGTTCATATAGATTCTCGTAATATTTTGTGAAGTTATAACTATATTTTAAAATTCAGCATCATTTCCTGAAATGACGAGTTGTGGTTTCAGTCAGCTAAATCATCAATAGCATAGGCGTACTGCGTTGGGTCGGAACCTCTTAGAACAAATGATTTTTCTTAATGTGGTTTTTACATCGGTTAATTCCCAAGAACCATCAAGAGTGTCACTTTGAGCAAACAGTTGTGGCTTCTGAGTGGATTGAGAACTTGCGGAAGGGACGTTGCATCCAGCCATTGCAAAAGTACACAACGTCGCCAGAGCCTCAGCCAAAATCTCTCCTGATGAGTTTTCATGTATGTTACCTCCCAACATACGATTATTGTTTCTTAAATTGAATCGTGTATGATCGATTGTATCCGTCACGCTCATATAATCCGGATACTTTTAACGTTAAGATATCCCCTTCAATCGTGTATTCATAAGTCGTTTCGCTCACAGCTTGATTTGGATTCAAAATGTAGCTTGGCGTAATGAATAACGAGTGTGGAAATTTAATCGTCTTCGTTGTTGGGTCAATCGTTCCATCTTTTAATGGTTAAATCGAGTTTGGACATGTCCTCATTATAGCCACCAGAGCCATGCTGCAACTTCGACCAGAAGCTTTGGATGAGCTTGCCATTCTGATTCATAAACGCGTCATAGCTACTATAAAAATTCTTTCCGTTAAGTTCGTAGTCGAGTTTGAAGTAGTCAGTATTGTTGTAAGCGATATGGTATTGCACGTCATTTCCTTTGATTATTAATTCAGGGCGAATAAGAGGTGTTAGGAAGTTCACCATTTTTAAACCACCTTCATCATTTAAACTCGAATAGACTAGCAATCTTTCAATGGTTTCACGGATATTATAAAGCTTCCCAAGTACCGTCAAGAGAAACAGGGGCTTGAGTCGTTTCCTCAGTGGTTGTAATGGCTACAGTTTCTGTTGAAGCCTCTTGCGTCTTTTGCCCACAACCTGCTAAAAGAAAGAGTAGTAGGAAAGCGGCACAAATAGAATATTTTTTTAGATTGAATCGAAACATGTGAATTCTCCTTTCTACTCATTGACTCTCTTGAAGGTCATCTTCATGATTGTTTCTGTTCCTTTTTCCGTTTTTCCCTCAGCTGTTAATACGAGCGTATTGCCATTCCACTCATATTTGTACATCATCAGGGTCTAATACAAGATTTGTTGTCCCAAAAGAGTAGATAGTAAGGATACTAGGGTCTCTTGGAACGTAATCGTTTGATTGCTTTCATCCACTTTACCACCAGCTAAGGTGTAGTCGTATTTTGGCTTCGATGCATTCACTGACATTTTTGTGACTTTGAAACGAAGGGCATTATTTCGAAGCTTATTAATGAAGTCTTTAACGTATTCCTCTTTTTCTTCGTTCCATTACCTTCTACTTCATAGAGGTGGTCGAGAAAGGCCGTGTAATCTAAGCTGTATTTAAATTCCGCACCATCTCCACTAATGACTAATTGTGGTTTAAAGTCAGCAAAGTCTTCTAGGGCATGACCGTAGACTTTTGCGTTTGAGCCACGCATTAGGAAGCTTTTTTGAAGGGTAGAAGGGGCATCGACTAATTCCCCATGTACCTTCAAGTGTTTCAGCTTTTTCAACAGTTGTTTCTTGTGTAGTCATTTGGCTGTTGTTGTTGCGGTGCTGCAGCCTGCGAAGATAAGAGTGCACAGAGCAGTTAAAGTACACAGCCAATATTTTTAGTCCAGAGTTTCATAAAAGGACCTCCCTGTTATTTTTGTAATATATCTATATTATAATCGTATGTGCACAAAAACTCAAGTCGTTATTTGAAATACTTTAAAGTAAAATAGATGAAAAATAGGAATGTAGTCAAACCACATTCCCTATTCGTTATAATCAACACTATAAAAATCCTCATCAGGCTCACCCTGTGAATTGTTGCCACCAAATAATCGGTCCCTGTTATTTATCTATGCTAGTGGTGAAGTAAGCCTAGCAAACAGATTATTCCGCTACTTTTTGAAAACGCATCGTGAAGTAGCCAACAATCTTTTCTTTCACCACTAAGTGTTTTAGGCTGTTCAAGTGTTAGTGTTAAAATTCCATCTTCAATGGAATATTTATAGCTACTGGTTTTATGAATTTCTCATTGGAGAATGTCGCCAAATCGATGAACATTGGTGCGTACTTGAATTCCACTGTACCAGCGCTCTCGTTAAATGTAATATCCTTTAAGGTTTGGTGGATTTCATACTTTTCATCGTTGAATTCAAAGCTGAGGGGCCTTTCATATTGTTATAAATTTCAGTTGTTTTTCAAAGCGTCATACTGATTTTTAATATATTGTTCTTTAGTCCCTTTGACACTTGTTAACTTTTGGGCTTTCCCGTAATCATAGAAGTTGCCGACAGCCACATTGGTTGTTGCTGTAGGTCACATACGCAGAATTCCCTGTAATCGTTAGTGTAGGTTTCACATCCTTGAAGGCATCAGAATAAATGAGTCGGCGCGGAATTTCTTCTGAATTACTAAAATCATTATATCCTAAGGCGCGTTCGAGTGTACTTCTGAAGTCGATTTGTTCCCATTTTCCTTCTAGTGGATTGAAGGAGCAGTTGTTGTAGTTGTCGTTGTAGCAGTTTGATTTCCACAGCCAGCAAGCATTAAAAGAGAGCAGCCAGCAATGAATAATGGTTTAAGTATTGTTTTAAACATGGTCGCGTCTCCTTTCTATTTCTTTTCTGCACTTGGTACGCGTTTGAATGTTAGTTCAAAATGAACTGGAAGATTGTCCTTCGTTTTCATATCGGCGTAGATAATCAAGCAGCCATCTTTTACTTCATAGTTGTAAGTTACTGGATCGAATCTGCGATCTTTTATCCGCTGTCGTTAGAGGAAGGAGTCAAGAATAATGAGTCCTTCGTCAAATGTGACAGTCTTCGCTTTTTCATCAATAGTTCCTGTAGCTTCGTAGCTGTAAATTCCAGTCGATGTATCCATTGATGCTTTATATTTTTGAAGTTTTGCACGAACTCTGTTTGTCCGTTAATATAACGGCTAACAAATGCATCTTCTGTCATCTTATCCTTAGAAATCTCGTAGAATGCTTTTGCAAAAGTTCTTAGAGTCATATTGATAGCTTTAGTTTAGCGTTTGTCCCATCAACTGATAATTTCATCTTGAAGTCTTTGAAGGTCTTCAATGAATTTTTGCATAAGTATAACTTTTTCATTCCTTTTATGAAAAGGCTTTTTGCAATGAATCGATCTCGTATACAGATTCCCATTCACCAGCGATATTATTTTGGATCTTTCTGTTCTGTTTCGATTGCGCTTGTTGCGCGTTATTGGCATTTCGATCTGAAGCTTGGTTCTGTCCACATCCAGCAATCACAAAAACTGCGGCAAGAGAGAAGAGACCAAGAAACAGTTTCTTAGTTTGTCTAATCATTGTTAGACCTCCTTCAAACAGATTGTTGTATTATGCTTATATTATACTTTTTAATATTCTTATTTTTTGCAAGGTTTTACAAAAATTACAACCTTCACCCGTAACTTCACCGATTATTCAAACTGAGAAGCACAAAATTGTCTCTAACAATGGAACAAATAGTTGAGATTCTCAGGGTCTTTTTGTTCAAAAGAATTAGTTTCTTCATCTATTGAAAATACGGAGGACCTTCGCAATAGCAATGATAACCGCGACAAACAAGAAAATGTGAATTAGAGCGGGTTAAAGTTTCCAACTTTTACCCGCTCTTTGAAGCTTGCTAGGGGTGTGACCAAAGGCTCAACCCGGTGTAGCAGTTATCATGAATATTACGAACCGAAAAGGTACCGAAGTATTTTAATAGAGCACTATATAAGTGAATTTATTGCAGAAAAAGCTCCTTGAGAAATTCTCAAGGAGCAGTGGAATGACTACTTGCTCGTTGCATCAGACACTTTTTTGAATTTTGCTGAAATAATCGTATTTAGATTATTCCGTCCATCGCGTTGCTCAATCGTCAACGTTAAAATATCTCCATCAATAGAGTATTTATACGTAGTTTCTTTAGCGACAGGTCCAATGGACATGGTTGCAAGTTGCACAATATTGATAGCTTCTGGGAAGATAATCGTTTGGTTTGCTGTATCTAATTTACCGTTCTTCAAAACAGAATGAATTTTAGCATTACCTCTATCAAATTCATAAGTTGTATTGGGCAAGTCCTTAGCGCCATCCTGTAGATTGACTGATAATTTAATAAATTGATTTTTAATATATTCTTCTTTCGTTTGAGTCACTTTAGATGCATCTTTTTGTTTTAAGTAATCGTAGAACCTTCCAAAACCATCTGCTAGAGATACAGTATAGTCGAATTCAACAGATGTACCTGTAATGTTCAACGTTGGTTTTAAATCTTTCCATGCCTCAGGATAGATCAGCTTGATAGCCGAATCATCATTGTCAAAATCTTTAAAGGCTAAGCTACGTTCAAGAGCTGGTCGGAAGTCGATGGCTTGCCATTTTCCTTCAATTGGAACAGGGTCTTTTTGAGTAGTGCTGCCTTTACGTTTGAAGTGTAGTTCATAGTGAACTGGAAGATTATTTTTTCTTCGCTTTTTCCGTCAATCGTGACATAAAGCATGTCGTCTTTTAATTTGTAGTGATATGTGTTTTGGCGAAACGCGATTTTCACCGAATGAGAAGAAGAATGAGTTTGCTACGGAAAGTCCTTCATCAAAGGTCATTGTTTTGGCACCTTGATCAATAGAACCCGTTGCTTCGTAGCTAAACACGCCAGTATCTTTATTCATGCTGACTTTGTATTTCTTAAAGTCGCCTGCAAATCCTTCATGAGAGTCATACATGATTTTTTTGAATTCTTCTTCAGTCTTGCCTCTAGCTTCTGTTGTGACAGTGTAGAAAGCTTTAATAAAGTTATCAATGTTATAGTCGTATTTAATCGTTGCCGTATTGTTTTCAATCTTCATGTCCATTTTGAAGTCTTTAACAGATTCAAGCAAGTGTGCAAAGTGGATTCCATGGAGGGTATAGGCACCGATGGATTCCGTTAAAGCATCGAGAGTATCGACTAATTCCCATTCGCCATCAATCGTTTCGACTTTTGCTGTTTCTGTTTTAGCAGCATTTTTAGAGCCACTTTGTTTTTGAGAACAAGAAGCTAGTAGGAAGACTGAGAGCAGAGCAACGAATGCTAAAAATAATTTTTTATAACGTCTAATCATCGCTAGACCTCCTTAAAATAGATGATTGTATTACGCTTATATTATAAAGGTTACAGTTAAAGTTTGCAACGGTTTTCACGAATTTTACAAGCTTGCCCCTGTAATTTCACTGATTATTCAAAATGAGGAATGGAAAAGTCTTCAGCACGGATGGAGCAGTATTTGAGATTCTTAAAAAGGATTGTGTGAGAAAGAGTTTCTAAGTCTATTAGAAATACGAAGAACCTTTGGGCAATAGTTATGATAACCGCGACAAACAAGCTAATGTGAATTGGGAGTAAGACAGAAGAAACAGTGCTTTTCTGTTTCTTCGTAGTCTTACTCCCGCATGAGACAAATAGGATTGACCAAACTACTTGATAGTGAAGGTCAATCCATTTGTTCACTGCGTCTATATTGTTTTAAAGCTAACAATATGAAAATTGTAGAGCTTTGCTAGGGTTGAGACCTAAGGCTCAACCCGGTGTAGCAGTTATCATAACTATTACGAACCAAAGGTTCTAAAAAGTATTTTAAAAAGAAATCAGTTTTTGAACTTTCTTTAACTTCAATTCATAGTAAATATTAAATCTTTGGCTAGTGTCATGTCTTTCATAGGTAAGGGTTAAAATATCGCCGTCTATTGTGTAGTTATAATCTGTATCCAAAATTGCTATAGAAAAGTTTGAAAAATGACAAGATCCGAAATAGCCATTGGATTATCGAAAGTAATTATATTTCTGTCTGTATTAACTATTCCATCTGGGATTACAGTATGGACAGTGTAGTTTGCCTCATCAATATCAATTTTAGAATATTTACTGCACTTAAATTTGTTTTTAATCATATTATTAAAATAGTACGTACGTATGTACTCTTCTTTTGGCTCTAATTTTATTTTTAGCATATGATATTCGTAGATGCTATTATAGGCGTCTGTTAGATTAACCGAAACCCTCATAAGTAGCTTTATTTCCGGAAATTGTTATTGTTGGCTTTTAAATCCTTTAACGTATTCCAGTAAACTTGTAGAAGCAGTTTTTCTTCATATTGAGAATGAAGGCGATAGAAAAGCCCACGTAAGAAGGCGTCAGCAGAATTTATAAGTTCCCATTTTCCGTCTAAAGAAGCTGTCTGTTTTGTAGTTGTTGCTGCCGTATTATTTTCTGAACCAGTGACACGTTCGAATCTTAATTCTGCATGAGCGGGTTGCTGGGTTTTTAGAATCAATACCATCCAAAGAAACGAGAAGAAGATTATCTTTCAATTCATATTTATATGTAATTGGGTCATATGTCTCCGTCAATGTCATAGGAAAGCTCATGTTAAAGTTTAACGGCTCTTGGAAGGACATAGTTTTTATCTGTATCATTTATGGTTCCAGGAGCATAGAAACTAAAGGCGCCCGTTGTCACATCCAATGTGGCTTTATTTGTCTTGTATTTATCTGCCAATTCTTTACTACGTTTAAATAGGTTTGTTTTTGAAAAACTTCAGCAGAATCTTTTTATTAGTTCCTTTATAAAGATTGTTTGAGAAATTATTGAAGTCAGTTGAGTAGCTGACCTCAACCTTGTCACCGTTAACCTTCAAACGCATGTCTAAGTCGTCAAAAATTGTTAAAAAGTATCCGAATTGTACTTCATCTATTTCGAATAAAGAGTAAATAGATTGGATTGAATTACGAATGTCCGTTAGTTTCATTCACCCTCAATATCGTTTACTTTCTTCGGTACTTCTGTTGTAGCAGCTGGTGAACTTTCAGAGTTGTTTGAGCCCTGAGAGCATCCAGCAATGACCAAAACTGAGAAGAGAGTCGTAGAGTAAGGACTGATCTTTTTACTATGTCTAATCATTGTTAGACCTCCTTAATAGAGTGATTCTAATATAATTAAATTATAGCGTTTACAATTTTTGTTTGCAACGGTTTTCACGAATTTTACAAGGTTACCTCGTAAGTTCACTTATTATTCAAAGTAGAGCAGGAAAGGTCTTCAGCACGGATGGAGCAGTATTTGAGGTTCTTAAAAAGGATTGTGTGAGAAAAGAGTTTCTAAGTCTATTAAAAATACGAAGAACGCTTGGGGAATAGGAACGATAACTGCGACAAACAAGTAATGTGAAATGGGAGTAAGACAGAAGAAACGGTGCTTTTCTGTTTCTTCGTAGTTCATTTCGCAGGATAAATAGGATTGACCAAACTACTTGATAGTGAAGGTCAATCCATTTGTCTCACTGCGTCTACATTGTTTAAGTTAACAATATGAAAATTGCAAGCTTGCTAGGGTTGAGACCTACGGCTCAACCCGGTGTAGCAGTTTTCATAACTATTACGACCCAAAGGTATCGAAGTATTTTAATAGAGCGTAAGCTCTATATTTTTTTCATCAAAAAACCCCTTGAGAAAATCTCAAAGGGCTGTGAATTAGTTTTGAACTTTCTTGAATTTCATTTGGTATACCAGATGTAAGTTTTGCTTCTTCAGTGTTCGTTCCGCTTTTAACGTCATCGTGTCACCAACAATCTCATATTGATATTTCATCGGTTTTTCTTGATCGGTGATATACAGTGGGATGACAGCAAAAATATTTGGAACTTCCGGGAAGATAATCGTTTGAGTTTTCGTATCTATAACGCCATCTTTTAAAACAGATTTAATCGTCGATGTTTGTTCATTCCAATCAACCGTATGGTATTTGAGATTACTATACGTCGTCTTTGCTAAACCAACAATATAGTTAATCGCATTTTCTTTGTAACTAAATTGTTTTTTTATCAATAACATCCGCATACGCATCAAGGAATTTTGACATGTTTGCTGTGTATTCGAATGTAACCTCATTTCCTTGGACCCTGAGGACTGGAACTACGTCTTTAAGGGCATCTGTTGCCTTTAAGCGACTGGCTGCATCGTCATATTTGAGTAGAAATACTTTTTCGAGTGTATCTCTAAAGTCGACCGCTTGCCATGTTCCTTCGACATCAACAGAAGCAGGTTTTGGGGCTTCTGTGGTTGGAGTTTGACTTTGTGTTTGTTGTACGGTTTGTTGTTCGTTTCACATCCTGCAATGAACAGTAGAGAGAAGAGGGAAACCATCCATAAATTAAATTTTTTCATGTTTGCCACTCCTTTCTTATTGTCCTCCTAATCGATTGAAACGAATACGCATTTCTCGAGGATAGCCTTCTTGAAGATCGCCTTCAATGAACAGAGTCATCTGATTGCCGTCCACTGTGTAGTTATACGTAATAGGTTTCAAAGCGATCAATGCCAATTCCCATGACAAGTGCTTTTTAAGAAAGTCGGTGTTTCAGGAAGGTAATTGTATGTTTATCTTTATCGATTTCACCTTTTAAAGAGTAATCATAGGCCAAGTTTGCATCGTCTGTTGTAACCTGTGCATGCTGGTATTTCTTGACTGCCTCTTTAAATTCGTCAAATTTATTTTTTACATAAGTATCCATATCAGGAGTTTTTCAGTTGGAGGCCTTTGTATTGATCTTCATAAATCGCGCTAAGATGGTACTTCAATTCGACCGTGTTGTCATTAATATCGAGTGTCATTTTTACGTCATTGAAGTCTTCTACCGCATATGCGGAAACAAATTTATTTAAATTCATGGCCAAAAGAATTTTCTGAATCGTTAATATTTGTTCTGTCCATTCCCATGATTCCTGTGGGGATGGGGATGTGTTTTGTGCTTTTAGAATCAGGCGTTTGGCTTTTGGCATCCTGCAACGAAGAGTAGAGTAACGAACGCCAAGAACTGAAAAAGCATCTTCTTTGTCTTACAAAACATAGAGTTACCTCCTAAAAGTTGTTATTTACATTTTATCATTAACTGGAACGATTATAAAGTGAAATTTTGAGCGAGTCTCATTTGAACGGTGAGCATAATGAAAAGAGGAAAAGGTTTCTTTGGCTGGTATACTCAACTTTTGAGATTCTCAAGGGAATCTATGTGTAAATTGCTTTTCCGTATCTATTAAAATACGAAGGAGCTTCGGGGTATGGTCATGATAACCGCGAGAAACAAGTAAGATGAATTAGAGCGGGTTAAAGTTTTCAACTTTTACCCGCTCTTTGAAGCTTGCTAGGGTTGAGACTTAAGGCTCAACCCGGTGTAGCAGTTATCATGACTATACCGAACCGAAGGTTCTAGAGTATTTTAATAGAGCAGAAGTTATATATTTTTTGACACAAAAACCCTTTGAGAAAATCTCAAAGGGCAGTGAATTATTTTTTGCATCTTCTTGAATTTCATTGGATAAACCAAATGAAGTCCATTTTTCATTATAGACTTTTTCCGCATACATCGTAAGAATATCCCCATTAATTTCATAGTGATAAGTAATCGGGGCTTCTTTGGAAGACACATAAAGTGAGAGAATTCCAAAAATATTTGGAACGTCCGGGAATACAATCGTTTTGGCGTTTGTATCTAAGACACCGCCTTCTTGTTTTTCCTTTATAAATATAAGTCTCATCGTTGTAAGTACCAGATAAGTCTTCTGATTTTTTGATGCTTCGTTGGGCAACGGCAGCAAGTACTTTAGCTGCTTCTGCCTTGTCCTTGATTTTTATCTTTATTGGCTTCGGCATAGAACTCGAAGTATTTATTCATATCGGCCGTGTATGTAAGAGTCACCTTTGTTCCTTCGATTGTTAACGTAGGAGAGACATCTTCGAAAGCCTCTGTTACTTTCAATCGGCTATACGCATCTTTGTAATAGTATAAAAATGTACGCTCTAATGTATCTCTAAAGTCGACTGCTTGCCATTCACCTTCAAGAGCGACTGGAGCAGGGGCTTCCGTTGTTGTTTCAGCAGTCGTTTGTTCTTGCTTTTGTTCAGCACATCCTGCGATGAATAGAAGAGTAAGAAGCGACATCATCCATAGCGAAATTTTTTTCATCATTTTCATCATCCATCACTCCTCTTATTCTTTCCCATCCGTGTAGTTAAAGCGAAGACGCATCACGAGTTTCAACCCTTTATCGTTTTTGCCCTCAGCAGAAAGAGTCATTTGTTTTCCCTCTACTGTATAGTTATACGTCATGGCCTCTAGTGGGTTAGAAGTAGGTCCTAAGATAATTTTGCTTAGGAATGTTGGAGTTTCCGGGAAAGTAATCGTGTGATTGTCCGGATCAATAGTTCCTGTTAGCGTATAGTCATATGCGTAATTTGCTTCGTCGACTGTGATTTTTGTATGTTGAAGAGTTGCTACATAGGCCTTCAAGTCTTCTGTTTTCTTTTGGACATATGTCTTGAAATCAGGTGTCTGTAGGTTTTGTCCTTTATATTGGTCTTCGTAAATTTTGAGATAGTCAAAACGATACTTCAATTCAACCGTCTTGTCTTTAATCGTCATCGTCATTTTGACATTATCTAAGTCATCTATCATGAATGCTGCTGCGGAGGATCCACATTAGTAGCAAGGAAGACTTTTTGCAATGTCAATTGTTGTTCTGTCCACACCCAAGTTCCTTGTTGGTCCTTCGTTAAATCTTTGTGGAGTCTTAGGTGCTTGTTGTGTAGATGTCTGACAACCTGCAACGAGGAGTAGGGCGGTAAAGGCCAACAATCCTAAAATCATCTTCTTTTATCTTATAAAACATAAACGTGCCTCCTAAAGTTGGTTACCTTTATTTTACCATTAAGTGAAATAATTATAAAGTGACGATTTGAGTAGAATAGAATTGGATAAAATTTTTGGAAAATCATTTAATGGAACAATGTTAATAAATAATATTTCACAAAGTTAACAATACGATAGCGACAACCACGTGTGTGAACTCTTCCTGTAAAAGGGAACAAACTTGAATTGGAATGGATTGAAATAGTCTTGAATTCCATTATAGGAGTGGTAGGATTGTTTTAGAAATATTTGTGAAAAATGTGTTTAACCAAGGAGGAATCATGGAAATGAAAAACGATTGAAATCATCATTGTGCCTAGGAACTCTTGTGACATGTGGGTTAATGACATTTGCGACCATTGCTCCAACAAGTGTATTTGCTGAAGAACCAGCAGTAGGAGACGAGGAAGCGGAGTTACCGCCAGTACCTTCTCCAGTCGTACCAGGACAATTCACAACGGTGAAAAGAAATCCCGAGCGGAAAACTTTCACCAACAGGAGAGATGGAACTAAACTATGATGTTTACTATCATAAATTAGGAAAAATTGTCTTCGTGGATAAAGATGGCAATAAAGTAGGGGAAGCAAAGACATTTAATAATGACCCAGTTGACCCAACAAGAGCAGCAGTGACTGCTTTACCAGCTGTTCCGGAAGGATATACATTTGCAGCTAGTCAAAAAGTACAAATTATCGAGAAGAAACCTGGGGAAGCTGAAAAGGTTGTGGGTGGAACAATTAATGTGGCTTCTGATGGGGCAGGAGGATTTACATTTGATCCAAACACGGTGTTCTCAAACGATCCATACTCACCAGGATTTGATTACTATGTGTATTTAGATAAGGCAGAGACACCAACAGAAGAATCAACAACAGAAAGTTCAACGACAGAAGCACCAACAACAGCAACACCTTCAACAGAAGCACCAACGACGGAAGGTGAAATAATACCAGTTCGAACGACTGAAGTTACTACAAAGGAGGAACCGAAGCAACCGGAACTACCAAACACAGGATTTGCAGAAGTTCCTACAACGTTTCTTGGACTTGTAGCGTTAGGCCTTAGTGGAGTAGTGACATTCAAGAAGAAAAAATAATCGCATAATATAAAAGAAAGGTTGGCAACGAGTGCCAACCTTTTACTTTAAAACTTTTATTTAGCTGTCTTTATAGAAGTTGCGAAGACCAGTGACAATTCCTTCAACGAGTTTGTTTTTGGTATTTATCATCGCTAATCTTCTTTGTATTCAGGGCTATCCATGTACCCAAGTTCTACTAGAACGGCTGGTTTAACTGTTTCACGAAGAACTGCGTAGTTAGCCCCGTGAACACCACGGTCGTTTGCACCAGCAACAGATACAACAGAGTTATGAATGTTGTCGGCTAGACGTTTGCTTTCGCTGAGACGAATAGGGTTGTCATGAGCCACTTTATTAATACGAGGCTTAATGTCGTCGTCTGGTTCGTAGATATATGTTTCCACACCGCTACGATTTGCTCCAGGAACGCCTGTTGCGTTGAAGCGGATACTGATAAATACATCCGCATCCGTCTTGTTCACCATTTCAGAACGTTCAGTAACGTAGTCCACATACACATCTGAATCGCGGGACGTTAAAACTGTGTAGCCAAGTTTTTCGAGCTCGCTTCTAAGTTTACGGTAAATCGACATGTTTAAATCTTTTTCGCGAAGTCCGTTGTAAACTGCACCTGGGTCGCGTCCGCCATGACCTGGGTCAAGGAAGACAACGTTTTTGTAGTTGCCGTAGTTTAGGCGATCAGGAACTCTGCAATCCATAACCCATTTTCTTGAAGGCTTGTGCCATCGATGGTGAAACGATGTTTCGAGCATAAACACCATCAGCTTGAAGATAGAATTTACCACCGTAGTTCTTATCGTAAATCCATTCATTTTTCGGCCATCATTCCGTCTTCTTTTACATAGTAAGAACCAATCCATTTATTCGTATCGAGTTCTCCCGTATTTACGGAAGTGGTACCGTTTGCCTTTAATTAAAAGCCATTGATTACGCGCATAAGAGCCGCCTTCTGTAAATAGTACGTTTCTTCGTAGTTTGAATCGTAAATGAATTCATTTTTCGGCCATCATTCCGTCTTCTTTACATAGTAAGAACCAATCCATTTATTTGTATCGAGTTCCCCATACTTACGGAAGTGGTACCATTTGCCTTTAATTAAAAGCCATTGATTACGCGCATAAGAGCCATCTTCTTTTAAGTAGTATGTCGCTTTGTAATTTGGATCGTAAATGAATTCGCTTTGGGCCATATAGCCGCCAGCCTTCAAGTAGTAGTCGCCTTTCCACTCACGGCTTTGCGTAACCACCACCCGGCTTAATGTAGAACCAGCTATTGTAGTTTCTGTCGAAAACCCATTCGTTATCGGCCATCTCACCGCTATCTTTTAAGAAATAGATGTCGTTCCATTCGTGAGAGTACATCACACCATTATCGTGGAATGCGTACCAAACGCCACCGATTTTCTTCCAGTCGCCACGGAATACTTTCCCACCTGATAGGGCATAGTACCATTTACCACCTTGGTAGCTCCAGCCTGGACTAACGAGCATTCCTTCGATGTCGACAAGATAACCATCTGGAGTAACAGTTGATTTCAACATCTTGCCGTCAGCGCCAAAGTAATACCAGCGTCCGCCGTGCCATTTCCATGTATTCGTGATTGGCTTACTATCGACTTGGTAGCACGTTTCGCCGTCAGCTTTGTAAATTCCAGTATACTTTGGTTCTTCACCCATGGCTTTATAAACATGAATATCGACGTCGTTTTTAGAATCTTTCGAAGAGTAGCTTCTGAAGTCGTTGTCGCTTCTGTTGTTGGTTGAACCGTTGTGACTTCCGCAGTCGTCGGTTGAACTGTCGCTTCAGTTTGTGTCGTCTCTGCAGCAACCGCATGTGCCGAAAGGGCGAAGAGAGCAGCTGTTAAGAGCGTGACTTTACCTGTATGTTTCATAAAACCTCCTTGTAACAATTTTTCCTCTATAAGTGTATCAAAAATATGTAGAACACGCAATTTCCTACGATAAATTTCTACAGTTTCTTCATGAGGATAAAATAGACTGCAACAAATGAATCTCTTGAGGGTAAACTAAATCATACGTTTCCGTGAAATCTTAATAATTATATTTTCTAGGGAATTGGAGATACAGGAAGAGGGCGGATTGTGCTATAATCGGTGGTATGAAAACGACAGAACAACTTAATCAACCAAAACAAACATTATTAAAAGGAACCTTGATGACGCTCTTTGCCGGGATTGCCTGGGGAATGAGCGGGCGTGTGGTCAATACTTGATGGCGCATGGGATGAGTGTGCTTGCCTTGACCGACCTTCGTCTCATTATCTCTGGAGTGTGCCTGTTGACGATGAGCTACGTGTTCACACGTGGACAACTCGTCGCCTTCTTCAAGAAAAAGAAGAATTACGCCAAGATTACACTCTTTGCGTTTATCGGGCTCTTCATGAACCAGTTTACGTATCTTGAGGCGATTCACCTCAGTAATGCCGGAACCGCGACCGTCTTGCAGTACCTCTGCCCGGTGATTATTCTGGTGTACATGTGCTTGAAAAATCGCACGACACCGACCGCATCTGAAGTGACGTCGATTGTCCTCGCAATTCTGGGGACATTCATCATTGCCACACACGGCCAACTCAATCAACTCAGCGTGACACCACTGGGGCTCTTCTGGGGCATCTTTAGTGGCTTCACGTACGCCATTTACATCATGCTTCCGATTAAACTCATTCAAGAGTACGGAAGTCTGACCGTGATTGGAGTAGGGCATGGTCATTGCAGGAGTCATTCTCTTCCCGATGAGCGGCCTCACAACGCTGCACACTCACGAATATAGCGTAGATATTCTCGCGGCGCTCGTCGGCATTATCCTCATTGGTACGATCATCTCTGTACACGATGTTTTCTAAAAGGAACGAGCTATATCGGGCCGGTGAAAGAGTAGTCTGATTGCCGCCGTCGAACCCAATTTCTGCGGTGTTCTTTCGCCTTTCCTCATCATGAACGAGCATTTTCTCGCGATTGACTTTTGTCAGGCATGGCGATGATACTCGCAGCAGTGGTCTTGATCTCAGATCACGAGACTTAATCAAAGAACGTCGCAAAAAGAACAAGGCATTATTGAATAAGAAGAATCGAAACCGCAATTGGAGCGCATCCAGTTGCGGTTTTTTTGAATAAAAATTTTTTTCTAATCATGATGATTTCGAATGTATTTCTGGTATAATAATTGAAACTAGGAAAGGAAGTGAGCGAATGAATACGGCAGTGTTAAATTATTATTTCGAAAAGTCGGGATTGTCGAAAGAATTTATGGAACATAAAAGTCAGTAAACGATTCGGTCAGTTTTTAACGGGAGAGAGAACACCTTCCTTTAATCAATTATCAGATGATGGCGAAACTTTTTCAGATTCCTTTAGGAGTGTTACTCAGTGATGAAAGTCATCCCTGAAAAGAAAAATTGAGATTCCTTTTTAGAACGAGTAAACTCAGAATTTATTGGAGAACCTTCTAGGAATTAAGAGACACGATTGAAGAGATGAAGTCAAAGCAAGCATTTCTAAAAGAAGAACGTTTACCAGAACTTGATTTCATTGGACGATTTTCGATGGATGATGATGCGATGGTTGTAGCCCAAGCTGTGAGGGAGATACTAGGCTTAAGCGAAAACTATTTCGAAAAAGTCGATAAAGAAGGTGTGTTTAAGTTCTTGCGTGGGAAAAACCAGTCGCGTAGGTGTCTTTGTTTTTACGAATGGGAAATTTCAAGACAATACCCATAGAAAACTGGATCCCAAAGAGTTCCGAGGCTTTGTATTGTCGGATAAGGAAGCTCCAATCATCTTTATTAAATCAAGCAGATACTAAAGAAATGCACAGGTCTTTACGCTAGTCCATGAATTTGTGCATTTACTCTTAGGGGAAGAGGAGATCCTTGGTCAAACTCCACTAGAATCGGAGTATGATGAAGTAGAGGCTTTTGTCAATCGGGTAACAGCAGAAGTACTTGTACCTGCCCAACTTTTGGAGATGAGATATAAGGAACATCCTTTTATTGAGGAATTAGCATCGATTTTTTAAAGTCAGTCGCTTTGTGATTGCAAGACGATTGTTTGATTTAGGATTTTATACCCAAAATCGGACTATCAACAGCACGTGCGTGAGTGGGAAATCGCATGGAAGAATCGAACGAAGGATAAAGGCAGTGGCGGAAATTATAATAAAAATACGCGCTATCGCATTGATAGAAATTTCTTCCAGTATATTGAAAATGCGATTCAATCCGATCGCATTACATATACTGAAGCTTTTCGATTTATTAGGAGTAGGATATAAAGGTTATCAAATATTAAGGGAGAGATAATAGGGTATGTATCTACTAGACACGAATATTTATATCGCGTTTTATGAACGGTATTATCCACAACGGAACTTTCCAACCTTTTGGGAGAAATTAGTTCAAACTTTTCAACAAGAGGTAGTAGTTCCAAAAGTTGTGATGGAGGAGACTAAAAATAGTGCTTGGTTAAACACTTATATGACAGAGACATGTGGTTTGAATCCAATTGATCATCGGAAAATACTGGATCCAGTGGGCTGAAGTTTTTGAATAACGTACGCAATAATCCAGTTTATACAAAGTGAAGCATTAGATTCACCAAAATGGATGGTCTAAAGAAACGGTAGCAGATGGGTGGTTACTGGCAATTGCTAAAGAAGAAAAATATGTTCTTGTAACAGAAGAGATTAAGAATGTGAATCTATACAAGGGTGGACCGGTAAGAAGTGCAAAAATTCCTGATGTCGCAGAAGATATTGGTGTTGAGTGTATTGACCGCTTGGAATTCTTCAAGCGAATTGAGTTAAAGTATTTAATAGTGAGAGTCATAAAGACTTGTCGAGTCGACAGGTCTTTTTGTTAAGAAAATAGAAAAAAAACTTTCAAAAACTGAGACCGTTCTCATGAAACTTTCATCTTTTTCAAATAAATCGAGTTTGTGCTATACTATAAACCATCAAATCCACAGATGGAGGTCCTTAATTTGTCTTATTCACTCGAAATTTTTACCAAGCTTTATTACACGGAGCAGTGACGACATTAGAAGTGTTCGCACTCGTTCTTATCTTCTCGATTCCTCTGGGCATTCTCATTGCCTTTTGCGATGCAACTCAAATGGAAGCCACTCAACTGGCTCATCCATATTTACATCTGGGTGATGCGAGGGACTCCTCTGTTACTACAACTCATCTTTATTTATTACGTCTTGCCAAGTATCGGCATTCGATCTAGACCGACTTCCAGCAGCGCTCATTGCCTTTCACGCTCAACTATGCGGCGTACTTTGCGAGAGATTTTTCCGCGGGGGATTGATACGATTCCAAAAGGGCAGTATGAAGCGGCGAAAGTGTTGAAATTCACGCCAGGAGCGACGATTCGCTATATTGTTCTTCCTCAGGTGACGAAGATTGTCTTGCCAAGTGTCTTCAATGAAATCATGAGCCTTGTCAAAGATACGTCTCTTGTTTACGCGCTTGGAATCTCAGACCTGATTTTGGCGAGCCGTACCGCAGCCAACCGCGATGCCAGTCTTGTTCCGATGTTTCTAGCAGGGAGCGATTTATCTGATCGTTATCGGGAGTTGTGACGCTCGTAGCAAAACGCATTGAAAAGAAATTTAGTTATTATAAATAGGAGGACAAGCAGATGTTAGAATTACGCAATATTAGTAAACGATTCGGCGATAAACAAATCTTGTCCGATTTCAACTTAACGATTCACGAAGGAAAAAAATCTTGGCCATTGTCGGACCTTCAGGAGGCGGAAAACGACTTTACTTCGTATGTTAGCAGGACTAGAAAACCATCGACTCTGGGAGAAGTGTTCTATAACGGCGAACCGCTCGCGCTCGATGAACTCTCAAAGCGCCAACTCCTTGGATTCGTCTTCCAAGACTTCCAATTATTCCCACATTTATCGGTATTAGAAAAACCTAACGATTTCACCGGTGAAAATGAATGGCGTGCCTCAAGAAGAAGCCAACGCGAAGGCACGTGCACTCTTAGAACGTCTCGGCCTACCTGGACACGAGGACGCATTCCCGTATTCACTCTCAGGCGGGCAAAAAGCAACGGGTGGCCTTGGCTCGCGCAATGATGATTGATCCTGAAATCATCGGCTACGACGAACCAACATCAGCGCTCGATCCCAGCCCTTCGCCTAGAAGTAGAAGTTAATCCTCCAAAACAAAGAACTCGGAATGACGCAAATCGTCGTGACCCACGATTTAACCTTTGCCGAAAATATCGCGGACGAATTATTGACGTTCGAACCGAAATAGGAGGCCGCTATGAAGAAACAAAAAGGAATCCTCGGGGCTTTTTGGCGCTTGTAGGGGTGGCGGTCATGAGCCTTGCGGGCTGCACGCAACTGGCAAGCAATCCAAAAGTCGATAACTGGGATAAATACCAACAACAAAAAGAGCATCACGGTCGGCTTCGATAATACCTTTGTACCGATGGGCTTCGAGGAGAAAGAATGGCAACTATGCCGGCTTTTGATATCGAACTCGCGCAGTACGTGTCGAAGAAACTCGGTATCACGGTTCACTTCCAACCGATTGACTGGGATATGAAGGAAACGGAACTCCAAAACGGCACGATTGACGCCATCTGGAATGGGTATTCCGCGACAGACGAACGCCGTGAGAAAAGTCGCCTTTACGATTCCCCTATATGCAAAAATACGCAAATATTAGTCGTGAAGAAAACAAGTGGCATTCACTCAGTCGAAGATATGACAGGCAAAGTCCTTGGTGCACAAAACGGGTCATCTGGGATGTTGGATTTTGAAGAACATCCAGAAGTGTTGAAGAACCGCGTCAAAGGCGGGGACGCCGACCAATACCAAAGCGTGAACGAGGCCATTATCGACTTGAAGAATGACCGTATCGACGCCTTTGCTCGATCGACCGTGTATACGCGGATTACTACCTCACAACAGAAGGCATTGCCGACGAGTACGACACGATTCCTTCAGGATTCGAGAGTGAATCCTTTGCGGTAGGGGTGAGACCTGCCGATAAGAAAGCTACTCGAAGCGCTGAACCAGGCCTTCAAGGAACTCTATCAAGAGGGCATCTTCCAACAAATCAGCCAGAAATGGTTTGGCGAGGATGTCGCAACACCTGAAGTCAAAGGGCAAGAATAATCAAAAAACACAAAACCATCGCTGGACGGAAGGCACGCCTTCAGAAGGCGATTTTTTTGTTTATAAAAATGCTAAAGTTCACAGACTGAAGATATAACGGTTCTAAAAAAAGTTCAAATAACCAAAAAAATTAGATTGATAAAGAGCTTTTCAAAAAAGATACACTGGAGATGTAGAATAGTTCAAGAAAGGAGAGAAAACCATGAAAAAAAATTAGAAGGAAAAGTAGCACTCATCACTGGAGCAGCCGTTGGACTCGGAAAGGGAATCGCAACGGTCTATGCCAAATACGGCGCTAAGATGTGTCTTGTCGACTTATTACCAGAAGTCGAAGAAACAGCGAAAGGAATTACGAGAAACCTACGGCGCAGAAAGTCGTCACTTATGTCGGAGATGTCTCAAACAAAGATCATATGAAAGAAGCAGCCAAGAAGGCAAAAGACGCCTTTGGGGAAGTGAACGTGGCTTGTTGCAACGCTGGGGTTTGTCGCTTGGCTCCATTTGAAGAAATGAGCGATGAAATGCGCGACTTCCATATCGATGTGAATATCAAGGGTGTATGGAATAGCTGTCAAGCCGTCATCCCTTATATGCTGGAGCAAGGCGGTGGTAGCATCGTTATTGCTTCATCCGTGACAGGGGATATCGTCGCCGATGCCGGAGAAGCAGCCTACGCCATGACAAAAGCAGCGCTCGTGGGATTGACGAAAATGCTTGGCTATCGAATACGCAGACCGCCATATCCGCGTGAACTGCTCACAACTGGGATATGCACGTACACCAATGGTTGAAAAGATGGCGATTGAATCCAACCCAGACAACCCAGAAAGTGCCATCCAAGATATCGCAGTAGGCGTGCCAATGAAACGCTTGGCCGACCCACTCGAAGTCGGCGAACTCTTCGCCTTCCTTGGAAGCGACGAAGCCAGCTACCTCACAGGAAGCCAAATCGTCATCGACGGCGGCAGCACCTTACCCAGAAACCATGAGTATGGGGACGAATTAAAGAAAAATAAATTTTGAAAGAAAAATAATCACCAGTTTTATCTGGTGGTTATTTTTTTTATTTATGTTGATGTAGTTTTCATGTACAATAAAACTACAATAAGGGAGATAAGTGTATGGGACAAGAACTGTTTAATTATGACAACACAAATTTAGAAGAAGTAATCCAGTATTCTGAAAAAATCCTAAATCGAAAAGTTCTCAGACATTTTAAAAGAATATGATGAGGCGGATTATAAGACTTACGAGGATTATCAAAACCAAGAAGCCAATGAGTATGAGAAAAAAAGAAATTAAAGCCATCCTCAAAAGGACAGTATGGGAAATTATATTGAACGCTATTATTTATGGATACCAACCTAATAGTAATGCTGCAGCTGATTTTGAAGAAATTGGTGTAGAGCTTAAGGTGACACCATTTAAAGTTAATAAGAATGGGACAATTTCTGCTAAAGAACGATTAGTCTTAACAATTATTAATTACTTCGAAGAGAATTTGGATGATTTCTATCAATCTCATTTGTGGAAAAAATGCTCAAAAATGCTTTTTACTATTTTTATAATGGATTTAATTCCTGAACAAACGCTTTATGATTATATGATTGAAAAAGTGTTCCTTTTTCGAATGGTTTGAGGAAGATATGATATGTCATTTTAGATGACTATGCATCGGATTACTCAGAAAAATTAAAGAAGGAAGAGCACACGAACTATCTGAATCCGATGGCAACTATTTATCAACTTGTACCAAAGGAGCTGGTAAAGGGCAAAGATTGGAGAAAACAACCCTTTTAGTGATGTGTTTAGCAAAAACAACGAGCTTGGGAATTAAAGTCTAGTTACATGACGTATTTGATTAATCATAAAATCTTTGCTAGTCATGAACAGGAGAGTGTGTTAGCTACTGCTAAAGGTACGAAGAAAACTTTTACTCAACTTATTGAAGAAAAGATTTTGAAGTATAAGGGTTGGAAAGCAGAAGACTTATATGATGCTTTTGATGTTCCTGTTCGTTCGAAATCTAAAAATAGTTTGTTAATCAGAAAAATGATTGGCATTACTGGTGACTTAGAAAATACTCAAGAGTTTCAGAAAGCGAATATGAATCTTAGAGTCATTCGAGTGAATCAGGATGACCTCCCTAAAGAAGATTCTCCATTTAAGGTTTATGATTTTATCGAGTTAGCACAAAATGATAATTGGGAAGAGTCTCATGTTTTCCAAGAAATTTGTGATAAACGTTATATGTTTGTCGTATTTAAGGAAGAAGCTCCAGGTGAGTACGTATTAAATCAAGTGAAGTTCTGGGGATTCCCTGAGCGTTTAATAGATGAAGCACAACGCGTATGGAATGAAACACGTGCCATTATTAATGAAGGGGTACAGTTAACACAGTCAGATAAGGGAGTATCGACGAATTTCCCTCAGAGCCAAGTGAATCAATTTTTATTTACAAAAATTCATGCTTCAAACTCTTATTACGAGATTGAAAAAGACGTCTTTGTCGGAAAAGGAAAACTCTCAGATACAAATCCACTACCCGATGGGACGAAGAATTACGAAAGCATTCATTTCTGGATGCCTAAGAAGTTCTTACAAGAAATTTTGCAAGACAAGTGGGATTAGCAAATCAGTTGATCAAATATTGAATTTCATGATATAGTAAGATAGAAATTTTTGAATGAAAATGAAAGAGGTAATCATGTCAAAAACTTAAAGTATTCTCAATGTTTGATGGCGTTGGGGGATTTATCGTTGGCCTTGATGAGGCGAACAAAAAATTGAATAAAAAGTTTTTTTCCAAGTGACTGATACGAACCAATTTTGAACCCTAGTCGAAAAGCGCAAGATGCGTTTGAAGTTGGAGTATACAACTATCCGAAAAATCAATCATAGTAATGAAGACATCATGCAAAGTTTCATCAGAGTATTTTCGATGAAATGAAAGCGAAATGGTGTGAATATGATTGTTGGCGGATTTCCATGTCAAGATTACTCAGTAGCACGCAGTAAAAAGCACGAAATGGGTATCGAAGGTAAAAAAGGGGTTCTTTTCTGGGAGATTATTCGCGCGGTGAATCATATCAAACCAGAATATCTGATTCTTGAAAATGTGGACCGACTACTGAAATCACCGTCTAAACAACGTGGACGTGATTTTGCGATTATGCTTGCAGCATTTAATCAATTAGGCTATACCGTTGAATGGCGTGTGATAAACGCGGCAGATTATGGTGCACCTCAAAGACGTCGACGCGTGTTCTTCTTTATTTATAAGAAACGACTCAGCTTTTGCAAAAAAACATGGCATTAAAGATTTATCACCAGAATCATTTGAAGCCTATATTTATAAAAAAGGTCTTTTTGCCAAACAGTTTCCAGTAGAAAAAAGTGCGAATAAGAATCGTGTCTATACAGAAAAACTTAGTGAACTAGATGCGCATTCTGAAGAGTATATTGTTGATATTTCGAATAACTTTACTGGAAAAGTTTGGAACACAGGTTTGATGAAAGATGGAATTTATTACACCATCGATACAACACCTGTATTCGAAAAAGCAATGACTTTAGGTGAAGTAGTTCAAAAGGCTAAAGAATATTATGTTCAAGAACATGGAGAAAAGGCTTATAAAGTATACATTCAAAACTATGTGATTCAGGACGAAGATAAGATTAAGAAATTCCAATACTTGCGCGGACCAAAGAAAATTGAACGTACCACTGAAGATGGATATACTTATATCTTCTCTGAAGGTGGAATGAGCGAAACGGATGACCTTTCATTACCAGGACGTACAATGCTTACAAGTGAGGGTAGTGTGAACCGTTCAACTCACTTCTAAAAAGAAGGCAATCAGTTCCGACTATTAACTCCAAACGAAGCAGAGTTATTACAATGTTTCCCTTGTGATTGGACAAAATACAAGAAACTATCTGACGGGACAGTGAGCGAAGTGAACGATCGTATGCGTTATTTCTTTATGGGGAATGCGCTAGTTACGTCCATTGTGGAACGTATCGGTATCGGAATGGCAAAAATGATTTAATCCCAAATAATTATTTAGACTTACGAAGGAATAAGTATCCTTTTGTGAGTCTTTTTTAGCAAAAATAGTACTAGAAAAGCAAAATGTAACATATAAGTTACGTAACTTATATGTTACATTTAGGTCATAAGGAGGTAATAGGTATGGGTAAGAAATATAGGGTTGATAAAAAGAAAGTGGATCGTTTAGAGACGCTCGAATACAGCGAGATGATTAAATTGGCGGCAGTCTATAAAATCTTAGAAGATGAAGGCGTGACGCCAGAATTGCTCGATAAATGGGGATGCTATTATAAAGGGAGACATTGTTTAAAAATCCCTGTATCAAGGACTAAAGAAGGGGTGGATGGTAGTGACTTCTTATTTAACACGAAAGTTCATGAAGTTCTCATCGATTTACCCTAATTTCGAAGAAGACTTACTTAGAGAAGTTTCTCTTCTAAAAGTAGCGCTTAGAACGATTCAATTACGGGTCAATCATCAATTGACGCAGGAAGAATTTGCAGAAAAGTTAGATGTAAAGAGAGCCTACTTAGCAAGATTAGAAGCAGGGCATCATAATCCAACCATTATGACGCTTGTAGAATTAGCTCGACTAAACGGATATGAGATTGAGATAAAGTTGAAAGAGAAAGACATTTTAGTTATAATCTTCAATAAACCAGAATATTTGTTTTATATGTTTCTTAGATACAAAATCCTAAAACTCAAAATTCACTTTGATAATTGAATTTTTGAGTTTTTTACTTTATGTTAGAAGTATGCCCTTATCTTCTTTTTTTGCGCTAAAAGTGGTAGAATGGGTGAAAACCCTTGAAGGAGGAATTTTATGACAAAGAATTTTAAAGGGTACTCTTTAGTTGAAAAAAGAGACTTGCCAGATATTCGTTCTGTCGGTTATTTGTACAAACATGATAAGACTGGCGCAGAGGTCTTATACCTTGAAAACGAAGACGATAATAAGGCGTTCAATATTGCGTTCCGTACGCCACCGTATAATGATAACGGGATTGCGCATATTATCGAGCACTCTGTGTTAAATGGTTCGAAGAAATATCCATCGAAAGAGCCATTTCGTAGAGTTATTAAAAGGCTCACTGAATACATTCTTAAATGCGATGACTTACTCTGATAAGACGGTTTATCCGGTATCGTCTCGTAACCAAAAAGACTTCAACAACTTGATGTCTGTTTATTTAGATGCGGTATTCTATCCAAACTTCAAGCAAGATCCACAAATCTTGATGCAAGAAGGATGGCACTATCACTTAGAAAACGCCGATGATGAATTGATTTATAAAGGCGTGGTGTATAACGAAATGCGTGGGGCGTTCTCACAAGCGGACTCTGAATTATACCGTCTGTTTGAACCAACGTTATTCCCAGATACCGTTTATAAACATATTTCTGGTGGGATGCCAGCTGCGATTCCTAGCTTAACGCAAGAAGAGTTCGTGGCGTTCCATGACAAGTACTATCACCCAAGCAATGCGCGTGTGACGCTTTACGGGAACTTAGACTTAGAGACTGCGTTTGCGCAATTAACAGAGTACTTCGATGCGTTTGATGCTAAAGACTACGAATTCGAGTCTGTGGAACAAACACCTTTCAGCGAGCGTCATGAATTAGAAGCGAAATTCTCGATTTCTAAAGACGAGCCAACTGAAAACAAATCGCTCTTAGCGTACATTTGGGCAGCCGGTAAAGGGAACCAAACTCTGAAGAACTCATCGCGCTTGGCGTATTAGATGAACTCCTTCTTGGGTCTAACACGGCTCCAATTAAGAAAGCTCTCTTGAAATCAGGCCTTGGTTCTGATGTGTCTGGTGGATTTGGGGCAGCGACATACTCACCAATTTTTGAAATCGTCTTAAAAGATACAAATCCAGAAGCCAAAGACCAATTCGTATCGATTATCGAAAACGAGTTGAAACGTTTAGTGGCTGAAGGCATTCCGCAAAAAGCGATTCAAGCAGCTCTTAATAAAGCAGCGTTCCGTTATAAAGAATTAACAGCGCTTGAAGGGGCAACTCCAAAAGGAATCTTGTATTCTCTAAACTCACTTACAAGCTGGTTATACGGCGGGGATGTATTCGCAACGTTTGAATACCAACGCGTGTTAGATAAGATGCAAGAAGAAATGGCAAACGGCTATTTTGAACGTTTAATCCAAACAACGTTACTCGACAATACGCATGCAGCGGTTATCACTTTAGCTCCAGAACCAGGACTCGGCGACCGCAAAGATGAAGCGTTGAAAGAAGAGTTAGCGGCTTATAAAGCTTCTCTATCTGACGAAGAAGTGGCAGCGTTAGTGGAACAAACGCAACAACTCCTCGAACGTCAAACGACTCCAGATAAGGAAGAAGATTTGGCGAAATTACCAAAACTCTCAATTGAAGATATCGACCGCGAAGTGAAGCCACTCCCATTAACAGTGGAAGCAGCGGAAGGTAAACCAACCTTCTTACACTATGAAGACTTCACAGCCGGCATTTCTTACGTAAAATATTACTTCGATTTATCAGGCGTGAAGACAGAAGATATTCCAGTCGTGGCCTTCTTAACAGAAGTATTAGGGGAAGTCGGAACAGAAAACTTCACCGACGAAGCTCTCAGCACAGAAATCGACTTCTACACTGGAGGCATCGGCACAAACGCGACAGTCATCACGGAATCAGTAGCGGACAACATCTACTATCCTAAATTCACCGTGAGCGGTAAGGCATTGTCTGAATACCAACCACAACTCTTAAGCTTGATTGAAGAAGTGGTTCACCGTTCAAACTTAGACGATGTTGAGAAGATTAAAGAGCTCTTACTCAATGTGAAAGCTGACTTAGAGATGAACTTCAACTATGGTTCACACGTGGCGGCACTTCGTCGTTTAGAGTCTTACTACTACGAAGGTGCGAAATACTTACAATCGCTTGAAGGAATCGACTACTACGACTTTATTTGCGATGTGGTGGCTGGTTTTGATGCCAATCCCTCAAGCCTTTATCGACCGCTTGAAAGCTGTGTTAGAAACCATTTTAACAACAGACCAATTAGTGGCAACCTTTGTCGGAAGTAAAGAAGACTTCGACCACTTCAAACAAGTGTCCGAGGACTTCTTCAAGCATCTTGGAAACCACAAAGTTGAAAAACAAGCCTTCACGAATCCAGTGGAAGTGTTAAACGAAGGGTTCAAGACAGCGCAAGAAATCAACTATGTCGCAAAAGGATATAACCAAACGCTTCTTGGTGTTCCAGTGAACGGAATGAACTTATTCTTGAAATCCGTTCTAGGACTCGATTACTTATGGAATACGGTTCGTGTTCAAGGTGGGGCATACGGCGGTATGAGTGTGATTACCGATAAAGGGGACGTCGCAGGTCTTTCTTACCGCGACCCGAATATCGTTGAAACGCTCGAACGTTATGATGGACAAGTCGAGTACTTAGAAAACTTCAACTTATCTGAAGCTGAGTTTGAAAAGAACTTGATTGGTACATTCAGCACGATTGACCGTCCACTTTCAGCCGCTCAAAAAGGGGCAGTAGCGTTTACGCGTTACTTCACGCATCTAACGCAAGAGAAAGTACAACAGTTCCGTGATGAAATCTTAGCGGTCACTCCTGAAAAGGTACGCGCATACGCTCCAACGATGAAAGCCATCATGGATCAAAACGCGTTTGTCGTTATCGGAAATGATACGAAGATTGAAAACCATAAAGACATCTTCAAAAACATCCGTAACTTAACAAAATAACAGCAAGCAAAAAATCCCAAGGTTCACAGCAGTGAATCTTGGGATTTATTTTTTTTGTAGTTTATTTATGTGGCATGACATTTTCTTCTTGTTTCATCCACATTGGAATACTTGTCATTACGAGTAAGAACAGGAATGCACTTTGTACCCAAAGGATGGCTACGTCGAAGATACCGTGAACGAAGAGTACAACGATGAACGAAACGTAGAGTCCAACGATTGGACGTTTCTTAGGATCGCGACTCATTTCTAAAAGCATGCGTACAGGGTTAAGGGTAGAAATCGCAAGAAGCAATGTTCCGATAATCCCGTAGCTTGAAATGGTATCGATATATAAACTGTGCGCGTGTTCGTGGTAGCGAGCGCCGATTCTTGCGAAACTATGCAAGTAAGTCAGAGGCCCTTCCCCGAACCATGGATTTTGTTTAAAGAGAACCATGCCGGCATTCCAAATCGAAACGCGTTCTTCCATGGAAGAGTCGAGGGTTCCCATACGAACGCCAATGTCATTTGAGAAGAGGAACATGAGTCCCACTGCAAATGCGGCGATGCTGAGCCAGAATGCTTTCGAGTTACGAATGGTCGTGAAGAGGTAAATAATCGCTCCACAGATAATCGCTGGGAAAGCTGTTCGGTTTTGCGTGAAGCTGAGGCCGAATAGGTTAATCCCAATCGCGACAGCGCCGATGAACTTCCAGAACCAACTCTTCGTGATGCTGAGTAAGTAGAAGCCAATCATAATACAGAAGCAACAAATAATTCCGTAGTAGTTCGGATTAAAGAACGTCACTTCCGCACGGTTTTGGTGCCATACTTGCATCTTCGGTGAGAGGAAGGTGTAGTTAAATTTATGAACGATTTCATAGTGTTCTAAGAACGCAAATCCCGCGGCGAAAATGCTGAGGAGTAAGACCGTCTGTAGAACGATATGGAAAAAGTCCGGTGTCAATCGTCTTTGATAGTATTTAAAGAATATCGCATACATCACGAATCCAACTGAGATGACAGCGCCGATATAGTTACCGGCTACCATCGATACGATAAAGCTGAATCCGATAAACGCCAGTAAGAACGGGTGCTGTGTTAAGTCTTTGAATACTTGTTTTAATTTTCCCGTAAAGGCGAGAAGGATGATATATAAGACGAACAATGTTAGGAATAAATAGAAACGGAAGGAAGCTGCTGATAATGAGTAAGTACAGCGCCAAGTCCTGATTCGAGAATCGTTTTATCTTTTCGATAATCGTAAGTAGTTTCATAATTTTCCTTTCAGGTAGTTTTTCTACCAATCATCTAATGAAATAGATATCAGCTTATTTTACCACTAAATCACGATAGAGGGCAAATAGCACGATATTGGGCGTCGTTCTTTGAAAGTTTCTGAGAACAGGCGTACAATGAAAGTAGAAATTCAGAAAGAAGGAATGAACATGAAATTAGTATTTGTTCGACATGGGCAAAGTGAATGGAATGCCCTCAATTTATTTACTGGTTGGAGCGATGTGGAATTGACGGATAAAGGGGTAGAAGAAGCCCATCATGCAGGGAAAGTACTCCGCTCATTAAACATTCAATTTGATCATGTGTATTTATCAGTTCTTAAAAGAGCCATCCACACAGGTCATATCGTCTTGTCTGAATTAAATCAAGACTATTTACCAGAAACAAAGAGCTGGCGATTAAACGAACGCCACTATGGAGCCTTGCAAGGACTCAACAAACAAGAAACACGCGAAAAATATGGCGACGAACAAGTGTTGCTTTGGAGACGTTCATACGACGTAATGCCTCCACTTCTTAGCGAGGAAGAAGCGGCTAAACAAGCGCAAGACCCACGCTACAAACATCTACAAGTGAAGGACCTTCCTCAAGGCGAAACATTGAAAACAACCTTGGACCGCGTACTTCCAATTTGGCAAGATAAGATTGCGGTGGATTTACTAGACGGCAAGAACGTGCTCGTTGTAGCACACGGCAATTCACTTCGCAGTTTGGTGAAATACTTACTCAACCTTAGCGAAGACGAAATCTTGAAATTCGAAATTCCAACAGGAACACCGCTTGTATTTGACCTCGATGAAAACTTACAAGTGAAAGAATATCATTTTGAAAAATAAAGACGATTATGTTGAACAATAAGGAGAATGCGAATGAAGTGGGAGAAGAAACACAGCTTAGAAGAGAAAGTTGAATGGCGAGGCCTCGCTGAGAGTGAGATGGAGCCGTTCAAAGCTTATGTAAATGAAAAGACGCCAGGGGTTTGCGGAACGTATGCGGCTGCTTGCTTAACCGTCCTCATGGCGCAAACGCGAAGGCGTCGTGACACAATCGATGGACGAGCTCCTAAAAGGCATGGAAGCATCGATTGAATACGCATTGCCATATCGCGGAACATTTTATTGGGACGTCCAACGCGGACTCAATAACGAGTGGAAGAAATACGGATATAAGACACACTTTAATTTATTTAGTGAAAAAGTTGTACCAGGACTTCTTGAAGACGGCGTACCTGTTGTCGTAGGTACCACAGCAGCTCTGGTAGCCCGTATAAGAATCACTGGCTCGTCGTGTACCAATACGCCTTTCGATTCAACCGGCAAACTTTGGTACAAGGCATACGATAACCACGGCTCAATCACAACGGTTATCCCAGCCGTCCAAACACTCTGCGCCCTCTGGCTTGAAAAGCTCTAGTCGTCAGCACTAAGAAGACAGACTTAAAAGCACAAACGAACTACTAGCACGGTAGTAAGGAGCGAAGAGTCCATTATTTGGCACATGATTCTATCAGAGCACTATAAACTTTGACTCAAAAAATAAATAGCACTAAAAAAATGATTACGAAGAAGCCTGCGGATTTTATGATAGCAGCTTAACGAGAATCACAGTCGATATGAAGTACGCGAGTAGGATGACTTGCTTCATCATCCGCGATTTAGCTTAATCCAAATCAGCCTTGCTGGGGTAGACTCGATAGCAAAGCGACTCATATAAAGTCGCTTTTTAGCTCGTCTATCAGGCTCGCAGTAATCATTTTATTTTTGCGCAAAACAAACTTATTCATGAGCAGGGTTTAAGACAAAAGCAAAAGCGCTCTGATAGAATGAGTGTGACGAAATAACGGAGGATGAGCAATGAAAACATTTGATTTAATTTCAATCGGTGGTGGTAGTGGCGGTATTGCCACAGCAAACCGTGCAGCTATGCATGGGGCCCGCGTAGCCGTAGTAGAAGGAAACTTACTTGGAGGAACCTGTGTAAATATCGGCTGTGTTCCTAAGAAAATTATGTGGTATGGAGCGCAAATTGCAGAAGCGATTCACGCGTATGGACCAGACTATGGATTTACTGCAGAAAATGTAACGTTTGATTTTGCGACACTCAAGAAAAACCGTGAAGCTTATATCGACCGTTCACGTAACTCTTATAATGGGAACATTTTGAACGAAACAACGTAACCGTGATTAAAGGATACGCGCGCTTTGTCGATGCCCACACGATTGAAGTGAATGGGGAAGAGTACCGCGCCAACCATATCGTGATTGCGACTGGGGCTAAACCTGCCATTCCAAACGTAGAAGGAAAAGAACTTGGCGGCACTTCCGACGATGTATTTGCATGGGATGAGTTACCACAATCAGTAGCCATCTTAGGCGCTGGATATATTGCCGTAGAACTTGCGGGTGTTTTACATGCGCTAGGCGTGAAGACAGACCTTTTCGTTCGCCGCGATCGTCCACTTCGTAACTTCGACCATTCGATTATTGAAGTTCTTGTTGCGGAAATGGAAAAATCAGGACCAACATTGCATACCAATAAAGTGCCACAAAAATTGGTTCAACTTGAAGATGGCAGTGTAGAAATTCATTTCGAAGATGGAACAACTTTCGCTGCTGAAAAAGTGATTTGGGCAACAGGACGCGTGCCTCATACAGAAGGATTAAACCTTGAAGCAGCAGGCGTGGAATTAACAGAACGTGGATTTATCAAAGTGAATGAATTCCAAGAAACAACAGCTGAAGGTGTGTATGCACGGAGACGTTTCTGGTGAAAAAGAATTGACGCCAGTAGCGATTAAAGCAGGACGCACACTAGCAGAACGTTTATTTAACGGACAAACAAACGCGAAAATGGACTACTCAACGATTCCAACAGTCGTGTTCTCACACCCAGCCATTGGAACAGTGGGGCTTACAGAAGAACAAGCCGTGAAAGAATATGGCGAAGAAAACGTGAAGGCATACTTATCAACGTTTGCTGGAATGTATTCAGCCGTGACAAGCCATCGCCAACAAGCACGCTTCAAACTAATCACAGCAGGAGCAGACGAAAAAGTAGTCGGACTCCACGGGATTGGATACGGCGTTGATGAAATGATTCAAGGCTTTGCCGTAGCCATTAAAATGGGCGCAACTAAAGCCGACTTCGACGCAACAGTAGCAATTCATCCTACAGGTAGTGAAGAGTTTGTGACGATGAGGGATGAGGATACGAGGGCGAACGCTCAGGACTGAATCACTGGACTGATATGCCGCAAGGGACTTTGAAAAAGTCGTGCGGACATATCAGGAAGTGGACGTCAGTCCTGTGAGCCCGAGTTCAACTTCAAGGATGTGAGACATCGCGTTCAGAAATGGAACGTTGGACTGGAACACCGGAAGGAACGTCAACGTTCTGCGGATATTTCAGAAACGCACGCCATTTCTGCGATGGGACTCAATTAACAGGAAGATCAACACAAAAATACCCTAGATGACCATCATCTAGGGTATTTCGTTTTATTTATGCGGCCGGCGGGACTTGAACCCGCACAGGTATACACCCACTGCCCCCTCAAGACAGCGCGTCTGCCATTCCGCCACGACCGCAGAACTATTTCAGTTTAACAAATGTTTAGTGGAATTTCAATCTAAAAGAATTAATTTTCCACGACATTTTCCGCATACATAGCGATTCGTGTTCATCTTGCGCATTCTAGGGTACTGGTGATGGCACGCTGTACATTCATAAATGAAATTGGGTTCCTTCATTCGTTCGACAAAGCGGCTTCCACCTACCTGATGAAGCAGGCGTTTGAAAGTCCTGGTCACGGTGACGATAGCCGCCACCTGTTTGATGCAAGTGATAATGGCAGAGTTCATGTTTAATGACGCCGATGAGCGCTTCAAGCCCCAGATTCTGTTCCACAAGGGGATTGATTTCGATATTTCCAGTCTTCAAAAGATAGCGACCACCGCTAGAACGCAGGCGCTTTGTTATAAGTGATTTTGTGCGTGAATTCTCGGTGAAAAAGACGTACGCGAGATTTCCTCGGTTAAGTTTTTGTAATTCGTGTTCGTTCATAATGACCTCCGACCTTAGTGTAACATGCTTTGCCCCTTTAGAAAACAAGATAAACTTTGACCTTTTCACACTAGAAAGGTAAAATAGGAGGGTATAAGATTTTTTTCAATCTGGAGGAAACAAAATGAAAATTGTTATTGTCGGTGGGGGAAAAGTCGGTGAAGTGATTTGCCAAGAGCTCTCAACGGAAGAAAATGACATTGTATTGATTGATAAAAACCAAGATTTAATCGATCGTTTACTAAACAAATTCGATATTATGGGAATTTGCGGAAATGGTGCCAGCTACGACATTCTTGTGGAAGCAGGAGTGGAAAACTGTGACATCTTCATTTCAGTAACGGAAATGGATGAGATTAATATTATTGCATCTATTCTTGCCAAGAAAAATTGGTGCAGAATATACAGTTGCGCGTGTACGTAATCCTGAGTATTCACAACAATTACAACTCGTTCGTGAAAGTTTAGGGATTTCATTACTGATTAATCCCAGAGCTTTCTACGGCTCGTGATATCGCGAATAACTTTAATTATCCTTCTGCATTAAGTGTAGAAAATTTCGTCGGAAACCGTGTCAGCTTACTGGAGTTAGAGATTAACGAAGGGTCAGATTTAGCTGGATTATCACTTAAAGAAGTGCGTAATCGTTTCGAATCTATCTTAATTTGTGTGATTCATCGTAACGACCACAGCTTCATTCCAGATGGAGATTCAACACTTGAAGCAGGAGACCATGTATTCATTACAGGGGCTTATCCAGACTTACGTAATTTCTTGAAATTAACAGGACAAGCAACGAAGAGCATTTCTTCTGCTACGATTGTTGGTGGTGGACGTATCACTTATTACTTACTTCAAATGTTGAAACAAACAAAAATCAACACAAAAGTGATTGAAGTGAACGAAGAACGCTGTGAAGCTTTAAGCTACGCGTTTCCACATACAACCGTGATTCATGCCGATGGTACGGACCATGATGTATTAGAAGAGCAACGCATTACAGAGTACGACGTGTTCGTATCGATGACAGGGATTGACGAAGAAAACTTAATTCTTTCAGCGTATGCAAAACAACAAGGCGTACAAAAGATTATTACGAAGATGAGCCGTCCAGCACTTCTTAAAGTGTTTAAAGGCTTTGATAATCAATCAATCGTAACGCCAAAACGTATCGTTGCCAACGAAATTATCCAATTCGTGCGTTCACGTTCGAATACGCAAGGATCAAACGTCGAAGCGTTATACCGTTTAGCGGATAATCAAGTTGAAGCGTTGCAATTCCGTGTTCAAAAGAATAGTGCAATTTGCGGTATTCCTTTATCAGAATTGAAGACAAAATCAAACTTATTGATTGCGTTTATCGTTCGTGGGGAACAACTCATTTATCCAGCCGGTAGTGATACGATTGAACCATTTGATAAAGTAATCGTCGTTACAACGGAAAAAGACTTTGATGACATTAACGACATTTTGGAATAGAGGTGTCTGAATGAATATCAAAACAGTTCGCTATTTCGTGGGAAAAATGCTTCAAGTTGAAGCGGCACTCTTAGCCTTACCACTGATTGTTAGCTTTATTTATCATGAGTCACTGACTCAAAAATTAGCCTATGCTGGAACGATTCTGTTACTGCTTGTGATTGGGCTTCTCTTAAGCTTTAAAAAGCCAGAGCCCCTAAAAATCATGGCGCGTGACGGGGTCGTAACCGTAGCCTTAAGCTGGATTTTACTATCGTTCTTTGGTGGGTTGCCATTTGTCTTCACAGGAGAAATTCCAAATGTGGTGGATGCCTTCTTTGAAACGGCAAGTGGATTAACAACGACCGGTTCAAGTATTATTCCAGACCTTTCAGTACTTGCACATTCTTCATTATTTTGGAGAAGCTTCACTCACTTAGTCGGTGGGATGGGGGTACTAGTATTCGCACTTGCGATTCTTCCAAGTCATGGTTCTGAATCCGTGCAGCTGATGCGTGCGGAAGTTCCAGGACCTGTGTTTGGGAAACTTGTTTCGAAATTAGCGCATACGGCTCAAATCTTATATATGATTTATTTGGCGATGACAGCCGTATTAATCATCATCTTAGTCATCTTCCAAGTGCCACTCTTTGATTCCATGCTTCTAGCTTTTGGTACGGCAGGGACAGGTGGTTTTGCGATTAACAATGCCGGATTTACGATTTATTCTAATCCAGCAGCCGTTGAATGGATTATCGGGGTAGGGATGATGCTCTTTGGGATCAACTTTAACTTGTATTATTTCGTTCTTCTAGGCGCTGTAAAAGACGTGATTAAAGACGAAGAAATGCGTACTTATGTAGGAATCGTCCTCAGCTTTACAATGATTATTTTCATCGTATTGTCAATTACGCAATCCGCATTAGGCGTTCCAATTCGTAGCGTGTTCTTCACGGTATCATCGATTATTACGACAACCGGGTATTCAACGGTCGACTTTGGACTCTGGGGCTTGTTCCCACATGTGCTCCTCTTACTATTGATGTTTATCGGAGGATGTGCTGGGTCAACAGCCGGGGGGATTAAAGTCTCTCGTATTGTCGTGTACTTCAAGAGTTCCATCGCCGAATTAAAACGCATGGGGCAACCTCGTCGTGTGTTTGTTCCAACGATGAATGGAAAACCAATCGATAATAAAATGGAGAAGAGTATCGCCAACTACTTAATCGTATACGTACTGTTCTTCCTTGCGTTATTACTGTGTGTGTCATTTTGAAGCAGGCGATTTTACAACAGCCTTCTCCAGTGTGGCCGCAACCTTTAACAACATCGGGCCAGGGCTTGGTCAAGTAGGGCCTACAAGCAACTTCTCAATGTATTCAGATTTCAATACATTTGTCCTTTCGATTGGGATGATTGCAGGACGTTTGGAAATTTATCCAATCATCATGCTTTTCTCACCAACAACCATGAAGGCATTTGCGCGTAGACGTTAACCAATTCTTAAACAAATAGATAAAGAACTTTAAGGAAAGAACACTTTTTTCTTAAAGTTCTTTTTGTATACTATAGGTGTAACGAGCAAGTTACGATTTAACATAAAGGAGGTTCATTCATGAAAAAATGGGTGAAGGCAACCGCAATCGTCCTTGCATTGATGGGATTATCCATGAAGAATGCATATGCCATCGATACAACGACCGTTAATGAAAAATGGGGAAAACCAACCGTGGTCTATGGTGGTGGACTAAATGATGCGCAAATTAAACAAACATCGGAATTACTTGGCATTAAAGATGCAAATACCGTATTAACCGAAACTGCTACAGGTCAAGATTTAATCAAATATCTTGGAAGTGGCGATGGAAATACCTCTGTCATGATTTCATCGGTAATGGTTCAAAAGACGGATAAGGGCACAGGGGTGAAGGTGAAAATCAAAACTCCTGAAAATATCACGCTAGTTACAGCCGAGCAATATGCCAACGCGGCAATCACGGCCGGTGTAACAGACGCCGAAATCGAAGTAGCAGCCGTATCAAAAGTAACTGGTGAATCAGCCTTAACAGGGGTGTATAAAGCCTTTGAAGCTAACGGGGTGCAACTGGACTCTAAACGTACCGAAGTGGCGCAACAAGAGTTAGAAGTAACGAATAAAATTGCGCAAGAAAATGCCAATGCTAAAGGTTTCGATTCATCAAAACTTGATAAAGCGATGATTGAAATCAAGAAGGAACTTGCGGAACTCAAACAAAAGCAAGGACAATTAGCGACAAAAGAAGACATCGAACGCATTATTAACGATGCCTTGAAGAACAACTCATTGCAAAATGTGATTTCTCAAGATCAAATTAATGCCTTAGTCGCTTTTGCGCAAAACTACCAAAACACAAGTGCGATTGATTCCAAACAAGTATTAGAGCAATTAAACAGCTTGTCAAAATCAGTCGGCGAAAAGATTAACAGCTTAGTCGAACAAGCCAAAAACGAAGGATGGCTCGATAAAATCGCTCAATTCTTCCAATCGATTTTTTTGATGCTATCAAAAATCTCTTCTCCTAAAAACTAAAGTGTGAATGAAAAGCATGGAACAAATTTGTTTCATGCTTTTTTAGTGCTCGAAATAGCACTCGATTTAAAAGGGATATGGTATAATGGAGGTAAGAAAATAGAATATATAGAGGAGTGGTCATGATGCTTTCCAAGTATAGACAGTTACTGGTGTACGTTGTTGTTGCTTTACTCTATTATGTAATTCCTGTGTTTCTGATTCAAGATACAGGAAGTGCCATGTTCTTTATATTGATTGGAATTCCAGTCATCGTTTTTTTCTAGTTTCAATGTTGTTTTTCAGCAAAGTTTGGATATTATTGGTATTTTCCGGTTGTAATTGGTCTCTTATGGATTCCGAATCTCTTTTTACTCAATGACTCTGCAGCCATTTATATTCTGATGTATGCCGTAATCAGTTTTATAGGTCAACTTATTGGAATTGTATTCAAAAAATAACCCTGACCATCTCTGGTCAGGGTTTTCTTTTTGTATTTTAGAATAAGATTAATAGTAAGCTAATAGTGATAATCAGTTGTACGACTAAACCAATGAGTGATAAGTAAATTGGATCGATGGTTGATTCTGTGGCGCTCTTAAACATCGAAGACGTAAATGTCACGATGTAGAGTAGGATGTGAGCGAAAAATACAATCAAGATTCCAACGAATAACCATACTGGACTAATGAAAGTCATCACTGTCGCAACAGCTAGTAACACAATGGCTAAAACGTTCATTCCTTCGTATTGTGTCAACCAGTAGTTAAATACGTGTTGACGTTTTTGGAAGACATGTTTCAATCCATACGATACGGTTGGAAATCCAAGGTAGAACACCGCGTAGAAGAGGATGAAACGAATGAACATCCAAATGTAGTTTGGTGTACTTGTTAAACTTGGTAAGATTGAAATGTCTGCAAAGATTTGGTATTGACCAATCAGTGAATGAATCAAGTGAGTTGTCACGAATGCTGACATCACAGTCGCAAGGATAATCAACGCATATCCGTAAGTACGGCTATATTGACGCTTACGTGAGTAATGATTTGTCGGTTGGACTAAACGTTCTCCAAAGAAAGTGAAGAAGCGTTTGAATTTATTCCACGCACCAGAGTAAGCTAAGCGGTTATTCTTCACACGGTTTTCTTGTGAGCTACGGTTATTGTCTTCTTCTGGGATACTTGTTTCTACTTTCGTTGTGAACGATGGAGTAGGTTCGTTATTTTCGTCTAAAAGGTCTGTTTGAACGCCTTCGTTTGGTTCAATTGACACCGGTTGTGATAGTTCGTCTTGAACTGTTCCACAGTAAGGGCAGAGTGTTTCTTGTTCGTCAATCATCTCATGACAGAATGGACATTGTTTCATGAATCTTCCTCTTTCTATGTCTAATAATAAATTTCATTGTTATTGTATCATAATTTCACTATAAAAAAAGACTAGGAACTCCTAGTCTTAGCGTGGCATCTTTTCAGATGAGTAGGTCGTGTTCACATCACGAACTACAAACAGCTACATCCGGTAGTGTGCCTAAGCACGCCTGTTCCACATAACTCGCAGTCTCTTATGTACTGCGTGTCGCCTCATCGCATAGAATACATTATAGCAGAGGGTGTGTGGAATGTCATGTATGAACTATTTTTCGCGAATCACTTCGATTTTATATCCATCTAAGTCTTTCACGAAGTAGTAGTTTGCAGGATGTCCTGGTAAACCTTTTAATTCTGTAACGTCATAGCCTTTCGCAACGTGTTCAGCGTGAAGTCCTTCTAAATCTTTAGCACTGATAGCGATATGACCATATCCGTCACCGATTTCGTAAGGGCCGTGGCCGTAGTTATATGTTAATTCTAATTCGTAATCGTCACCTTCGAATGCTAAGTAAACGATTGTGAATTTGTGTTCTGGGAAGTCTTTTCTGTGAGTTTCTTTAAAACCAAATGCTTCTTCGTAGAAACGAATGCTTTCTTCTAGATTTTGAACACGGACACAAGTATGCAACATTTTTGACATGATGTGACCTCCTTTATTTATTTTCCTTAAGCCTAACAAACTCTACAAATAAATACAAGTTTTGGAGACTGTTTTTATTTCGCGGACAAATGTATTCGATTAGTGGAAATGTGTTGCGTTCTTTTCATTAATTTGGTAGTCTAGTACCATTGAAAAAATAAGGAAGTGTCATATGAAAGTAATCAAATTTGGTGGAAGCTCTTTAGCAAATGCCACTCAATTAAGAAAGGTTTTTAATATCGTAAAATCTGATGAAAAACGTAAAATCGTGGTGGTGTCAGCCCCAGGGAAACGTACGTCAGACGATGAAAAAGTAACAGACCTTTTAATCCAATTAGCAACTTCTCATATTGAAGGGAATTATGATGAAGAAGTCTTAAAGAAAATCTTAGTGCGTTATAAAGAAATTTGTGATGAATTAGAATTAAAACCACAAGTATTTGAACTCGTTCGTATTCATTTTAAAAATTTAAAAGAAAGAAACGACTTAGATCCTGAATATTTAATGGATGCCTACAAAGCCAGTGGGGAAGACTTAAATGCACGCCTCATTGCGTCATACTTCAACCAAGAAGGTCTTGCTGCTAAATACGTAGGACCACGTGAAGCCAAACTTTGGGTGAGCGACACTCCAGGGGAAGCACGTGTCTTAGAAGAAAGCTATCACGAATTAGAGTACTTACAATTAACAAATGAAGTGATTATCTTCCCAGGATTCTACGGGGTGACAAAAGAAGGGAATGTCGTAACATTCTCACGTGGAGGATCTGATATTACAGGTTCGATTTTAGCCAATGCCGTGAACGCAGAAGAGTACGAAAACTTCACAGACGTGGATGCGATTTATGTAGCGAGTCCAAAAATCGTGCATAAACCACTCGCTATCGATGTGTTGTCTTATACAGAAATGCGTGAGTTATCTTATGCAGGATTCTCAGTATTCCATACAGAAGCGCTTCTTCCTTCAATTAAAAAAGGAATTCCAGTGCACGTATGCAATACGAATAATCCAGAAGCAAGCGGAACTTACATTATGAAAGGGAAGGTGACTTCTCCAAATGTTATTTCCGGGATTGCAAGTTCGCCAGGGTTCGTAAGTATTTACGTGAAGAAATACTTGATGAACCATGAGATTGGTTTCCTTCGTAAAGTGTTGACAATTTTCGAAGAAGAAGGCATTTCAATCGAGCATATTCCAACAGGGATTGATGATGCGACGATTATTATCCGTGGGGAAGATGCGACTGACGAGCAACTTGACGCTATTATCGAACGCTTCTACGCTGAATTAGACGTGGATGAAGCGCACTATATGCGTGGCCTCTGCCTTATCATGCTTGTAGGGGAAGGGATGGTCAACATGGTCGGTACAACGGCTCGTGTGGCTTCGACGCTTGCTCGTACACAAATTAATATCGAGTTATATAACCAAGGGGTATCTGAGGTTTCAATGATGTTTGGTATTTTAGACCAATACGAAAAGAAAGCCATCCGTGCGTTATATGATGAATTCTTCGGTGAAACAAAAGAATATCAAGTGGTGGAATAATGTTTCCCTTATCTCAAAATTAAATAGTAACGGTTGTATTTAACCGGTAGGAAGAGTAGAATATCGATATATTCTGCTCTTTTTATTTAGTGCAGTATTTTTAATTAGAATAGGAGGGACGAAGATGATTCGTTTCTTATTTAAAGATTCCATTCCAAAACGAATTGCATCCAGTTTTGCGATTGTGATTTTGGTGGGGTCGTTCTTACTCAATTTGCCGATTTCACAACTGGCAACGTCGAAGGCTACGTATTTTGACCACTTGTTTACAACCGTATCGATGGTATGTGTAACAGGACTTTCGACGCAACCAGTGGCCGAGACGTACAATACGTTTGGACAAGTGATTTGTATGTTTTTAATGCAAATCGGTGGATTAGGATTAATGAGTATTATTGCCTTTTTCCTCTATGATTCTGGGAAAAAGATGTCATTAGTGGATAAATTAGCCTTGCAAGATAGCTTGAACCGTGAGGGATGGTCAGGATTTCAGAGCTATTTAAGAACGATTTTTAAATATACCTTCTTTATTGAATTCATTGCGGCAGTTATTTTATCGTTCCGTTTCGTTCCAGAACTTGGAACTGCGAAAGGAATTTTTACTGCGTTCTTCTTTGCGGTCTCTGCCTTTTGTAATGCGGGATTTGATAACTTAGGGTCTAATAGTCTGATTAACTATGCGACGGATCCATTTTTAACATTAGTGGTTGCAGCTCTCATTATTCTTGGAGGAATCGGGTTCTCCGTTTGGTTTGATTTCAAACGAAGCTACCTTGAAATGCGAAAATCAACAAAGAGTAAAAAGCGTAAATCATTTTACAGACGTTTGCAGTATCATACGAAGATTGTTCTTTGGTTGACAGGGATTATTTTACTTGGTGGAACGGTATTGACGTTATTGACCGAATGGAATAACCCAAATACGATTGCGAATCTTTCTTTCTTTGATAAAGTGCTCGTAAGTTTCTTCCAAACGGTAACGATGAGAACGGCTGGATTTGCGACAATCGATTATACGACCGCACATCCAACAAGCCTGCTGCTTTATTGCATTCAAATGCTTATCGGAGGTTCTCCTGGTGGGACTGCCGGTGGGGTGAAGACTACGACTTTCTTAGTGGTTCTCTTATTCATTCGCTCAGAAGTGTATGACGAGAAAATGATTCAATTTAGAAATCATAGCATTACGCAAGAGATGGCCAGAAAAGCTTTAACAATTTTTATCGTGTTTACAACACTTATTCTAAGTAGTGTGTTCTTGCTCAGCTTAACGGATCAGATGCATGCTCTTCTATATACCTTATTTGAAACGGTATCGGCGGTATGTACGGTAGGGGTGACGGCGAATTTAACACCAACCTTATCCTTCCTCGGGAAAATTGTGATTATGTTGTTGATGTTTATTGGCCGTATTGGACCATTAACCGTTTTATTAAGTTTTTCAAATCGAAAGAAGAAAGCACTCGAGATGAAGTATGCGAAAGCACCATTATTAATTGGATAGAAAGTAGGGATTGTAATGAGAAAAACAGTGGGTATTTTAGGACTAGGTGTGTTTGGGATGACCATTGCCAAACAGCTTAGTGAATATGATTGTGACATTATTGCCGTTGACCGTGATGAAGTAAACGTCAACCGTATCGAACCGCTTGTAACAAGGGCGGTTATTGCCGATGTGACAGACGAAGAAGTCTTAAAAGAAATTGGAATTGGCGATTGCGACACAGTAGTGGTAGCTACAGGGTCTAGTCTAGAAGCGAGTATTTTAGCCGTGATGCATTGTACGAAACTCGGTGTTCCAGAGATTAGTGCCAAAGCAAAGGGCCGTACGACAACAGAAATCTTAACAAAGATGGGGGCGCATCGTGTCATAAACCCAGAAAAAGAAACAGGAATTCGACTCGTGAAGAACATTCTTCACCACAAACTCGCTGAAGTGATTTCACTTGATGGCAATATTTCACTTGTGGAATTTTATCCGCCAAAATCATGGGTTGGCAAACAACTTAGCGATTTGGACTTACGTAAGGACTATGATTTAAACTTAATCGGATATCGTGAAGGAAAGGACGAATCTTTAAATACAAAAGTGTTTGGGGATTTCCTTATTCGTGAAGATGTCGTTCTTGTAGCGATTATTGGAACGGATAGTTTAGATAAAGCGACATTCTTAGAAGATTAAACGAGTAGACCAGATGAATCAAAGCGGTTCATTTGGTCTCTTTTTTGTGTAAAAATGGGTTCAAACCCTTTCAAAAGCATCGATTTCATAGTACACTAGGACTATCAACTTTTTAGAAAGTAGGGATTATAATGGCCAATAAAAAACCATTAAGACGTGAAGAAGTTCCAGTAGAATTAACGTGGGACCTTTCCGCAATTTACGAATCTAACGAAGGATTTGAAAAGGATTTAGAATTTGTAAAATCACAAATTCCAGCAGTTGCCGCTGCAAAAGATACAGCATTGAAAGACGGGGAATCATTATTAGCATTCTTAAATCTTTTAAACGTAGTAGACGATAAGATTGAAACAGCTTATGTTTACTCACATTTAAAAGCTGACCAAGATACTTCTAACAATGAAAACCAAGTTTTAAACCAACGTGCGTTCTCAACATACATCGAATTCTCAGGAGCTTCAGCATGGTTTGCCCCAGCAATTTTAGCATTATCAGATGAAGAGTTCGAAGAGTATTTCAAACAAGAACCAGGTCTAGAAGACTTCCGCGTCTTATTAGAAACAGCGCGTATTAAAAAAGGGCACGTGCTTTCAGATAAAGAAGAAGCTTTATTATCAAAAGCAAGTGAAGTATTCCAAGGCGCAAGCAAAACTTTCAACTTATTAAACAACGCTGACATCAAGTTTGACGAAATTACAACTGAAGATGGCGAAAAAGTTGAATTGACAAACGGAAACTACTCAGTATATATCGAGTCTAAAAACCAAGATGTTCGTAAGGAAGCATTCGAAACATTATACAAACCTTACATCAACTTGAAAAATACATTCGCAAGCACACTTGGTACAGAAGTGAAAGGACACAACTTCAGCGCTTTAGTTCATAACTATGACTCAGCTCGCCAAGCAGCACTAGCTTCAAACCAAGTTCCTGAAGAAGTGTACGATGCTTTAGTAGAAGTGGTAAATGAAAAATTACCATTATTACACCGTTACACTGCATTACAACAAAAAGCATTAGGCTTAGATGAATTGCATATGTATGATTTATACGTGCCAATCACAGGCGACGCTCCAATTAAATACAACTACCAAGAAGCTTCTCTAGCAAGTGTGGAAGCATTGAAACCTCTTGGCGAAGAGTACCACGAAATCATGAAGAAAGCATATGCTGATCGTTGGATCGACGTTGCTGAAAACATCGGTAAACGCAGCGGTGGATATTCAAGTGGGGCATACTCAACTGCACCTTACATCCTATTGAACTGGCATGATGAATTATCAAACTTCTTCACTTTAGTTCACGAATTAGGACACAGTGCACACAGCTACTTCACTCGTAATACTCAACCAAAACAATACGGAGATTACTCAATCTTCTTAGCGGAAATTGCTTCTACAACAAACGAAAACATCTTAACAGATTACTTGTTGAAGAAACATACAGATAAAGAAGCGCAAAAATATATCTTAAACAACTATTTACACCGCTTCAAATCAACCATTTTCCGTCAAACACAATTTGCGGAATTCGAACATAAGATTCACGTAATGGACCAAGAAGGCCAACCATTAACACAAGAAGCAATCGCAAAAGCTTATAGCGAAATCAACGCGAAATACTACGCAAATGTTATCCAAGATGAGACAAATCGCATACGAATGGGCACGTATCCTCACTTCACATGAACTACTACGTATTCCAATACGCAACTGGTATGGCTGCAGCAACTGCTTTATCAGATAAAATCTTACATGGTACTCCAGAAGATTTAGAAGCTTACTTAAACTACTTACGTGCAGGACGCAGCGACGCTCCAATCGAAGTAATGAAAAAAGCCGGCGTAGATATGACGAAGAAAGATTACCTATACGACGCATTCGACGTATTCGAAAAACGCTTAGCACAACTTGAAGCTCTTATGAGCGAATAGGATACGAGACCGAGCGCTCAGAAATGGAACGTTGGACCCGGAACGCCGGAAGGGACTCGGAACGAGTCGTGCGGACGTTTCGGGAAAGCACCCGCCATTCTGCGAGGTCGAGTTCAACTTCATAGACAGAAGAAACGAAATGAAAAACGAGGCTCACTGCTGAGGCTCGTTTTTCTCTTATAACTAAATTAAACTCCTCCATCTGGAGGAGTTTAATTCGTTTAACGATTCATATTCACGACTTTTGCTAAGTTGTGGCGTGAGCGAACTTCTACAAGTCGTTTGACTTCTGGGCATTCAGGAAGAGGCTCACCATTACAAATTTCACTAATGGTATCCGCCGTAATACTGTTGGCCAGTAAGATTCCATAAGAATGATTTGAATTATCGAAGATGACAAGAGAAGGAGTGTGCGTTACATTCATCTCTTGAGCGATTTGTAAGTCGCGGTCGTACGCTGTTTTCACCGCAGCACTGGCTTTGTCTTCGTAAAACATTTTCTTATCAATCTCAATATTATCTAAAATTTCATCTAATAACTCTTTGTTGTAGTTACGATTGTGATGATGAATTTGGTGTTGCAATTCAAATAAGAATTGACGACCAGGACGTTTTCCTTGTAGAGGGCAGCTTTATATGAAAGAGCCGCATCATAAATTCTAGTATAGATTTCGTTTCTTAAATCTAAATCCGTTTCATCTAACTTTTGGTTTTTCATATATTGATTAACTGTTTGTAAATTATGAAACGTTACGAATTGGTAATGTACCTTAAACTCAGAATTACGAACAAATTTTAAAAGTTCATTTTCACAGCGATAACAATATGATCCCAATGGATTCACGAATAAATATAATTCGAAAATCTTTTCGTGTGAAGTGTGTTCTGATAGATTTTTGTTTTTGAAGTACTCAAAATCCTACACCCTGTTCCCTAACTAACTTTTGCTATCATTGTAACATAGTTTGTTGAAATGTCAGAAATAATTTGCACAACGCGTGACATTTGTGCTTATCTCGTGGACAATGCACGCTTGATTTTGCTCTGCGCTTGACGTCTCTCGATATTATAGTTAGCCAAAATGCCTAAGAATACTGGTTCGCCGAGCTCGAGACTACGAACTTCCATTTCCATCTCAAAGTCGACTTTGCCGTTATAGTGACTCTCGTCTAGAACAAAGCCATTCATTTTCGGAGGGCACCTTCTAAGCGATGCGTTGTAAGAAGAGCCGTTTGATTCACGGTTTGAATTGTAATGCCTTTATCCTCCAATGCCTCCTGAAGCGAAGTTGGCAGCGTGAATTGTTTGTCATGGTTATACGCATTCAGAATATCTACTGGAAGGACTTCACGTATACTCAAGCTATATCTAAGCTACTTTGAGGAATCTTTAGTGTGATTTCTCCGGTTTCTTTTTCCTTCGACGATACGAATACGAAGCGCCATTTTATGTTTTTGGAGGAGACCTTCATAGTCGTAGTAACTATTCGTCTGCGTAACGTCTTTTGTAAAGACTTCTTTATAGTCGTTTACGAGTGCGTCGTATTGTTCTTTTGTCAGTAAGTTTTTAAACTCTTTTTCAATTTCTGGCATATTCATTTCTCCTTTAGTGTTCTATTGTAGCTCATTTTAGTACAGATTTGAAAAAAATCGCCTTAATTTGTCATGATTCCTTATAAAATATGGTATGATAGAGAACGGAAATGAAAAAAAGTAGGTGAAAATATGGAAACATGGGAAACACCCTTAGTAGAAGATTGGGATGCCTTTCTAGCTCCGTATTATCAAGCGATAGAGGAATTAAAAATTAAATTAAAGGGAATTCGACGCCAGTATCGTCAGGAAGGAAAGCATGCACCGATTGAATTTATCACGGGTCGTGTGAAGACTCCAGAGAGTATTGTAGAAAAGATGCAAGTTCGTAATATTCCTAGAGAAGAATTCCTTGAAGGAGTACAAGATATTGCAGGGCTTCGCATTATGTGTCAGTTCGTCGATGATATTTATGAAGTGGTTCGCCTGATTCGTCAGCGTAATGACTTTGATATCGTGATTGAACGTGACTATATTCAAAATAAAAAAGCGAGTGGTTATCGTTCATACCATATCGTATTGGAATATCCAGTGCAACGAATCGAGAGAAACAAAAGATTCGTGGAAATTCAAATTCGTACACTAGCGATGAATTTCTGGGCAACGATTGAACACTCATTGAACTATAAATATAAAGGGGAATTCCCCGATACGATTCATGAGCGTTTGGAACGTGCAGCAGAAGCGGCGTTCTTGCTTGATGAAGAGATGTCTCAAATACGAGAAGAGATTCAAGAAGCGCAATATATTTTTGCGATTAATAAAGAAAATCAGCGTAAACGTAAGAAACGGAGGGAATCATGATGAAAAGTCGGTTTATGCAGAAATCAAACAGAAAAACAAAAGAAGTCATGAATACCTTCGACCGCTTATGCAAAAGAAGGCTGTTTTGTGCGTGATGATGAGAATCCGGATGTGGTGATTACAGTTGGTGGAGACGGAACGCTTCTAGGCGCCTTTCACCGTTACCGCAATCAACTAGATAGCATTCGTTTTGTGGCCATCCATACGGGTCACTTAGGCTTTTATACAGATTGGCGCAACTTCGAAGTGGATCAATTAATCGAGTCACTAAAACAAGACAAGGGCGAGCGTGTAAGCTATCCGTTACTGGATGTCAATGTGAAATTTAAGAGCGGAGATGTTGTTCGCTATGCAGCCTTGAACGAGGCGACATTGCGTAAAGTAAATGGCACGTTTTTATGCGAAGTGTATATTAATGGCGAGTTGTTCGAAAACTTCCGTGGAGATGGGCTTTGTGTGGCGACACCAACTGGGTCAACAGGCCTTAGCAAATCTCTAGGGGGAGCCGTTGTTCATCCGCGTGCAGAAGTCATGCAGATGACTGAAATGGCGTCGATTAATAATCGTGTGTATCGTACACTTAGTTCGCCAATGATTTTTGCAAAAGATAATGTATTAACACTACGCCCTGAAAGTAAAGAGGGCATGGTGATGGCGATTGACCATTTAACCTATGATGCCAATGAGATTGAAGAAATTCAATTGCAGATTAGTGGAAGCGCATTTCATTTGCGGCGTATCGTCATACACCATTCTGGGATCGTGTGAGAAGATGCGTTTATCGGTTCGCGTGAAGTGAACTGCCGCGGAAATGAGGAAGTCCGTTGATTTTAACGTGGAATTACCCATACGAGTATCCGATGATGATGCGGTCCTTCTTGCAAGAAGTGGGGATTTCAAGAACCTTTCTTGCCCATGTTAAAACGCATGGAGACTTACTGATGAAAATGGTCGTCAGTGAGATTGTGTTAAAGACTTTGCAGCCTGGCGATGTGCTAACGATGGTGATTCCGCCGTCTGGAGAACATGAGACCGTGATTCAAGTGAAGTGCCGATTGATATTTTTGTATGAGGATGATTATTTACTCATTATCAATAAGCCTGCATGAGGACGGCTTCGATTCCGTCGAAGTTGCACCCGGACCATTCCATGGCTAATCGCGTGAAAAGGTATTATAAGCGTCGTGGCTATGCGGACCAAATTACCCATGTGGTGACGCGTCTTGACCGTGATACAACGGGAGTCATGATGTTTGCCAAACACCGCGTTGTACATGCATGGATGGATCAAGCCTTACGAGATAAGACGATTCAGAAGAAGTATTTAGCGATTGTGCATGACACAGCCGCACTTGAAGAACATGGCATGATTGATGCGCCGATTGGTCGTCATGAAGGGTCGATCATTAATCGTTGTGTATCAGAAGATGGGAAACCATCGCTAACTGAATATTGGAAGAAAGAAACGCTTGTTGGAGCGGACCTTGTCGAGATTTTACTACATACTGGGCGCACGCATCAGATTCGTGTTCATTTCTCATGGCTAGGGGCACCGCTTGTGGGAGATGATCATATGGTGGGGTAAAGACGAGATTTTAGACCGTCAAGCCTTGCATTGTCACTCGCTCACGTTTATTCATCCAATGACGAAAAGAGAAATTACTGTTGTGGCACCACTACCCGAAGATATGGACGAGTGGATTAAAGCCCACAAGCAATAAAGAGAGGAGAATCACCAGTGAGGGCGAAATCGTATATGAATTTGAAGATATTTTAGAACAAATTCAACACACACCTTGGCAACGGAAGATAAACAACAATTCCGTGAGATTTTCTTTTGAGAATCATACGTACGACCAAGCGCAAATTTGTTAAGTTTAACGCTAGAAGAACGTAAATTAGCCTACCAATTTCCCTGACTCCTGAAGAAATGGCAATGATGTTCGAACTGTTAGAAGAAGACGTGAAGACGTTGAAAAATATTTAAGCGAGATGGATGGAAGCCTATGTCTCACAGAATGCTTGCGGAAATGTATTTCCGATAATGCAGTAGACGTGTTGAAGCAAGTGGGCGAAGAAAATGTCCGCACTTATTTACGCTTGATGCCGCATAAAACGGCAAGTGAACTCCGTCAATTATTAAACTATGAAGACGAAACAGCAGGGGCGATGATGACGACTGAATTTATCGCCGTGCGTGAATCGGATACCTTAAAAACAGCGATGGCGACGGTAAAAAGCGTTTCGCCGAAGACGCTGAAACAATCTACTATGTATATGTCACTGACGATGAAAATCATTTAACAGGGATTCTCACGCTAAAAGACTTAATCGTGAAACCAGACGAAAAACTCGTCAAAGATATCATGATTGACCGTGTCGTAACCGTGCACGTGAATGATGCGCAAGAAGAAGTAGCCCAAACGATTAAAGACTATGACTTCCTTGCCATTCCAGTTGTCGACGATACGAATACGCTAGTTGGGATTATTACGGTCGATGATGCGTTGGATGTTATCGAAGAAGAAGCAACCAGTGACTATTCAGGTCTTGCCGGGGTAAACGTTGATGAAGCGCACCAAGGTGTGTGGGCAGGGATTGTTAACCGTTTGCCAGGAATTATGACACTTCTCATTATGGGAACTGTGACGGCGTTCCTTTTCAGACAATATGAACCGTTAATTCAACAGGCAAGTATTTTTGCAATCTTTATTACATTAATTACTGGTACTGCCGGAAATACAGGGACACAATCACTCGCGGTTGCGATTCGTAAGATTGGTCTTCATGAGGAAGAACAATCTTTCTGGAAAGTACTCGTGCAAGAGGGGACAACCGGTCTTGGTATCGGATTGATTTCTGGGGTAGTTGTGTTTGGAATTGTGAGTCTATGGCTAGGTAGCCTTGTTCTTGGTGGCATTATCGGATTTGCGATGTTCGCTTCGATTTTCGTAGCGGCATTAACAGGGACATGTATTCCATTTGCGTTGGATAAATTCAACTTTGATCCATCTATTGCCAGTGGACCATTTATTACAACCGTAAATGACTTAACATCCGTTTTGGTGTACTTCACGATTGTGAGTCAATTTATTTCAGTCTATTTAGCAAAATAAAAAACGATAAGGTGTATAGACATTTTTGTCTGTATCCTTATCGTTTTTTCTTAAACTTTTAGATTAAAGTATTCTTTCAAATATTTCGCTAATCCATTTTCATCATTTGTGAATGGGTAATGGCATTGCGATGTTTTTCAATTCGTCAATACCATTTTTCATGGCAACACCATGTCCAGCGTATTCAATCATTTCCATATCGTTATCTTCGTCACCAAAGGCAAGAATGTTTTCTTGTTTAATTCCGTAGTAACGTGATAAATGCTCAAGGGCTTTAGCCTTATGAATGCCAGGTGAAATCACTTCTAGACATGGGAAGTTGCCACCCCAAGTACGGATTTCAATATCATTATCATAGCGGTCTAAGATTTTTGATTTAATCTCTGGTTGTTTGTCTACATCAGAGAAGAGCGCAACGGCTGTTGGTTGTTCTTTTAGTTTTGTATCTTTCCCAATCACGATTGGCTTTTGGTCTTTTGGATAATATGGGCATTCTGGAAGTTCTTCCATGTCTGAATACACAAGCTCTGTTCCTTCGACCATTAAGTAGTCAACAGGGAGAGTCTTGTTAAAGGCCACTAAGTCCAGTACAAATTCTGAATCCAGTGTAATGTGGTATTTTCCATCCCATTCAGGCATCCCTGGAATATGGCAGAGGGCACCGTTGAAGTTTGCGATAGGGCCACCGAGGTTTAGCTGATCGTAATATTGTTTTGAATTACGGTAAGGGCGACCTGTGACAATGGCCACTTCATGACCTAAGTTTTTCACGGCATGAAGGGTGTCGATTGTTTCTTGTGTCAGTTCTGAGTTGTTGTTTAATGTAGTTCCATCAAGGTCGATGGCAATGAGTTTCTTTTCCATTCTTTCTCCTTTCAAAGTGGTTTTCTAAAAGCAGAAACTTGTTTTCAAAGTTTCCATCAAGTACAATATCTGTATAAGTTTACCATATCTTTAGATGAAATAAGAAGAAGAAGTTATGATTCAAATTGATTATCGATGAAGTAAATGGAATCCCGACACGCTGAAGTCGTAGATGCATCGTTGAAAGACCAAGTGCTTCCTATCGTTGTGTTTTACCATGGATGGACTGGCAGTAAAGACCGTGTTGTCACAATTGGAGTAGAGCTAGCAAAACGCGGTATGCGTGCGATTTTACCAGACCAACTCTTACACGGAGACCGTGGTGTACGCTTGATTGGTGGCGAAATCTGGGAGAATTGTGGCCAATAACATTAAAGAACTTCCCTATTTTAAAAGAAGAATTCAGAGTCGTGGTCTTTTAGATGAAAACGAAATTTGGTGTTTCTGGGTTGAGTATGGGTGGGTATTTCAACATATGCCTTATTCAATCAATATCCAGAATATTACGGCAGCAAGTTTAATGGAAATGCGGATCATACTCGTTTTGCTAAATGGACAATTTCATCGATTTGGATGACAGGAGCAACGCAGGAACAATGTGAAGCATTAGAAGCAGAAATTGAAAAAGAATAAAGCTTTCTTAGATGCAATGGCGCTCGCTAAACATCCAGAACATATTAATAGTCGTCCATTATTCTTATGGCATGGAACAGCGGATGATAAAGTGCCGTATGAATTGAATAAAAATTTTTATGAAACCATTAAGATGAACCATATGCGAAAAATGTAAGTGCGCTGAAAGCACTGGGTCAAGGGCATATTGTACACATCAAGTGTTTGAAGATGTTGCTGACTTTTTCCAAAAGAGTATTTCAATAGGAGAGTGAAGATGACATGAAAAATAAAAATGCTGCAGAAGTAATGCAGAAGATTCTAGAGCTTTGGGACAGTAGATTGACCCAGAGCCGGAATTGATATTATAAATCTGGATTGATTTTATCAGTGTTGACTTGAATGAAGAGGGCAGTTTGCCAAAGTGGATATGACATGACTGACGATGGGATGTCCACTAGCGGATATTATTACAGATGAGATTCATCGTGCATTGTGCAGAGATTGAAGAAGTGAAGACAATTGATGTGAAATTGGTTTGGTATCCAGCATGGAGCCCCAGATAGAATGTCACGCTATGCAAGAGTGCGTTAGGTATTAGATAAGGGAAAAATCCCACAGATGTGGGGATTTTTGATGCTAATAAAAATAAATTCTGTCAGATAAATACGTATGGTGAAATTATCTATATGATAATTTTTCATGGTGCATTCAGAGGGATGTGGTTTGACTTAGAAGTAGTGAGTTAAGTGGGGCTCACATCGCGCAGTGGTTTATTGACTTTCTTTTTCATCGCTCGCGATCACAAGAAAGTCTAATAAACTGCTAGGAAAGACTACAGTAGAAAAGACTCACTGCTGAGTCTTTCCTTACTTCTGTCTTTTCTGCTAGTCTTACCCTAGGGCGCATAGGTCTCTTATATTTACTCTTTGATTCTCGTCGGATGATGGTGTGTAGGAGTTTGCGTCCCGCGTTGGAGTTTCTAAAGAGCATTTGCATTTTTTCGTCGTCGAAAAGCTCTAGGTTTTGATCAACGAAGTGACTTGCATCAGCTTTCCAATCGGAATGATAGTAATTGAGATAATTCAGCCATTGCGACATTTCTGTCGGTGGCGCTCCTTTAAATTCAGGGTCTGTTACATCTGTAAGTATTGCTTGCATTTTTGCAATTCTATTTTTATCAAAATCTGCCATAACATTCGCCTCTTTTCAGTCCTATTTTAGCATAGAAGACGTTTTCTTAAAAGAAATTTTTCAAAACTACTGTTCATTTTCATTTGAATGTTTTATACTATTACTTGCTAATTTTTTGAAGAGGAGGGTGTCTGATGGCAAAAGATATGACAAGTGGAAAACCGTTAAAACTGATTTGGAATTTTACAATCCCACTGCTAATCGGTAACTTGTTCCAGCAATTATATAATATGGCCGATACTTTTATTGTAGGTCGTACGATTGGTGTGCATGCGCTAGCCGCGGTTGGTTCTACAGGAAGTATTGTGTTTCTAATTATCGGTTTTGCAACAGGACTGACAGCTGGTCTTGCGATTCCATTAGCGCAACGGTTTGGCGCAAAGGATTACAAGGGCGTGAAGCATAGTTTTTATGTTTCTATTTTAATTTCGATTGCTACAGCGATTGTGTTAACCGCACTCAGTATGATTTTCTGTCGTCAAATTCTGGAAATCATGCAGACACCTTCCGAGATTATTGATGGGGCCTATGATTATTTAATCGTTATTTTTGGCGGTATTTTCTCATCAATGGCCTATAACTTGCTATCTAATATTTTCCGTTCTATCGGGGATGCAAAAACACCATTGTATTTCCTTGTGATGGCTTGTGTGATGAATATTGTTTTTAGATATTGTCTTTATCGCTATTTTTGGAATGGGAGTTGAAGGAGCAGGGTACGCAACGGTGCTTTCTCAAATCTTCTCTGCAGTAGCCTGCGTGGTTTATATTTGGAAGAAAATTCCAGTATTACGCTTAACGAAAGAAGACCTTGTAGCGACAAAGCAAAATATTAGAGAACATTGTCGTATTTCATTTCCGATGGCATTCCAAGCATCGATTATTGCGATTGGAACAATTATGGTTCAGATTGCTTTAAACCAATTAGGGCCGACATCGGTTGCGGCGCATACAGCAGCGCAAAAGATTGATCAGCTAGCCATTCTTCCAATGATGTCTTTTGGGGTGACGATGGCGACGTATTCTGCGCAAAACTATGGTGCAAAGAAATACGATCGTATCTGGCTTGGTGTGCGGGAATGTATCAAGTTATCCTTAACATTTGCGATTAGCATTGGGATTATTTTAAATCTCTTTAGCCCGATTCTTATTCGCGCTTTCGTTGGAGAAGGGCATGAGGAAGGTCGTTGAATTAGGGCGACTATTCTTCCTTACAAACGGGACAACGTATAGGTTTCTTTCATTACTTTTTATTTATCGTTATACCTTGCAAGGAGTCGGAAAAACATTTACACCGACATTGGCTGGAATTATGGAACTCATTATGCGTTCTGTAGCGGCAGTGGTTCTTTCAAATATGTACGGTTTTGTTGGAGCAACGGTTGCAAACCCAATGGCATGGTTTGGTTCGATGGTACCTCTCATGATTGCGTATTATATGTTTAAGAATAAAGTTCAACATGGAGTAGAGCAGTAGTATCAAGCTACTGTTCTTTCTTTTGGAAACAAATGAAAATTATGAAAATACTTTTCGAATTAATTGTGAATTATTTAGTTGTAAATTGTACAAACTTATAGTAAAAATGATTCTAACTAAAGTATTTTATGAGAGGAAAGATTGGATGAAAAAGAACAATCAATTCGTAAAATTGGAAAAACTTGTTTTAGCAATCTCGTCATGTGTGTTTTATTAACAGCGTATTCCAAGCAAAATAAATCAGTTTTTGCCGAAGATGCAACAACGACTACAGGAAGCGACTACAGCTGCTGCTGCAACAACAGAAGCATCAGCAGAGGCTACAACAAGATCGACTACTGCAACGACTGAAGCTACAACAGAAACAGCTGGCAGCTTCAACGCGTGCTACTAAAGAAGCAAATGCCGTAACTGGAACAATTAAAAATCATGATATTAAATATTATGAATACTACTACAGACGTAGACCTTTTCGTGTTTCACTAACAGATAGATGATGTGAAAGGAAGGCGACTACGTATACAGTTACATTAGAAAAACGTTGCGGTGTTAAATTCAATTAAACGGTAAAGGATGTCACTTACGAAGGTAAAGACAAATTGGTACAAATTTCGGTTTCGTTTCGTTTGAAAACGTCAAATAAAACACGTCAAGGTTCATAACGATACAGCTCAAATGCAACAAGCTGAATTGGAATCAACACGCATGACTTTAAAAATTACATTTACAAAAAAGCCGTTGAAGCTGTAAAAACCGGATGTATTGAAACAAGCACAAGTTCCAAATTACATCAGATAACTGCTTATAATGGAGCTGTAATCGCAAATAAAGACTACACTTTAAACCAAGTGATTAAAGTGGGATCTTCTTCTGTGACAAATACAGTAGATATTCCGAAAGTAGAACAATTTGCTACTGAGACAAACTCAATTCACTTCACACCTTCTGGAAATACGATTAAATTTAAGGCTGATGGATCATATGAAACGACTACACAATTCCAAGTTCGTGGAAGTGAAGGTATGAAAGTTGGTTCAACTGTTGAGTTAGAATTCAATGATGCTTCAGGTATCGAGTGGAAAACAAGTGGAGATGATGCAATTAAAGTGGGCGACACACACCAAGCTTACTTTATCTTACCTGTCTATAGTAGCTATAGTGTTAACCAATACGGTGCTTATGTGTTCCCGACAGGTGTAGCACCTAAGTTTAAAGTAACTTCAGTTTCAGCTAAGAAAATCACACTTGAAATGATTTCAGGAGATGTTCCAAAAGAACTAGGTGTATTCTTCGGTGTTGGTCAAAACCGTATTAATATCATCGATAAATCTAAGATTGATCTTGAAAAATGCAATATGATGTTTCGAAAGTAGCTACAGCAACTATTGATGGGAAAAATTCAAAAAGGGTATCTATATTTACCGTATCATTAATGACTCTGCAGGTGCATAATTAGTTCTTGATTCACTTGTGACAGACTACAAAGATATCGATACAAAAGAAAGTCTTAAACCACAGGATAAGGGTTGGAAAGATCCAGCTACTATTGATGGTTATGAGTTTGTAAAAACAGAAAAAGATCGTGAAGGAAATCGTATCCACTGGTA